>Ga0325411_1003514_pt1 | contig 17682 bp, 9 predicted proteins | sample PopdelMetagenome_13_FD_206181 | JGI IMG/M metagenome (GOLD analysis project Ga0325411, IMG submission 206181) | Populus deltoides microbial communities from Bellville, Georgia, United States - Xylem-PdIQD-R4 | ecosystem: Host-associated > Plants > Phyllosphere > Stem > Wood/Secondary xylem...
TCTAAAAAACTAACAATTTTTTTTTTATATATATATATATATATATATATATATATATATATATATATATATATATATATATATATATATAATTAAAATAATATCATTTTAGTCCTGTACTTTATAAACTACTGCTTTTCTCTAAAACTGTAACTTTTTTATATTACCAAAACATCATCTCTCTCTTTAAATTTCACTCGAGCATGACTCAACTTGCTATCTTTATCTTTCTTTTTCCCGGTCAAAATCTATAAGTGAGTTCCTTTATCTAATTCATTTTCTCAACACCTATCTTTTTCTAGTTATACAAACAATATAATGGAGTTCAAGTTTTGATCTATAGACAACAGGTTGCAAAAGCATTTTTCCATATCCTCTATTGTCAGTTATTTTTATGAATAAGCATTATGATGTTTGTATGATTTTTTTTTTACCTTTAATTTTTCTAAACCTTTATTTTGTTAGTTTACTTTCAAATCTGATACAGATTGGGTTTGGAGTCACCTATATATTTTTAACTTTACTTCATTTTTTAAACATGAAACAATTATGAATGTATTTTTTAAACATGAAACAATTATAAATGTTGTGTTGTTCTCAATAGTGCAACCTTTACAAAAAAAAATTATTTTATTTTAAAGATTACGCTATTGAGAAAAATGCAACCTTAAAAAAATTATACAAATTATTTTTGAAGATTATCTAACCTCGGATAATGCATTGATATTTTTGTTTTTATGCATGAGTTATCTTGTCTTTTGATGAATAGTTAGAGATAACACTGGTGATCAATCTTTTTATCTCATTTTTTAGAGTATAATGTCCTTGATATTGTGACCATTATCGTGATAAAATGAACAAAATTTAGTGGGATTATCTTTTTTCAATATTCATTTAATTAAGGTTTTAATATTGGATTTTCTTTTCACCTTCAACCCTAAATAAAATTATTGAAACGTTTAATTTGGCTAATTTCTCCAATTTAATCCTTAATTTCTAAAATTATGTTGTTTTAAATAATTTTTCTCTAATTCTCATTTTTTTCTCTTTAATTTCATCCTGATTGAATTAATTAAACCCTTTAATTTGGCTTTCATTTCAAGTTTAGTCATTGGTCATTCAATTCTTTTTATTAGAGCTAAATTAAATAAAAAAAATTTTAATTACTTTTTAATTGAATTCTCAATTATACCCAAAACTATTCCTGAACCTTTTCCATTCGCACTCAATCTTGAGATTATTAAATTTAATTATTTGTCTGATACTTTTTTGGTTACCAATTGTATTTTTATTCCTCTCTTTTTTTTTCTTTTTTTTTATTTCTAACTTAACTTCACACCTAAAAATAAACAAAAGTGATGAAAAATAATAAAATTATTAAAGTTAACTAAATTTATTTAAAAGACAATTTTTGTACTTTTTGAGATTAATGAAAAAATAATAGGTTTAAAATTTGGATTATGATAGCCATGTTGGAGTTGAATTTTCTTTCCCCCATCTTTATCTATAATATCTAAATCCATCACTCATATTAGTTTTCAATTTGATAGAATGAAAGACTTTTTCCACCCAACAGAAATCCATAGGGTACCCAACCCAACTCAAATCGGCCCAACTTTTTTTTATTTTTTAAATAAATTTTTTTAAAAAAATCTAAATTTACAGAATAAACTATATCTCCATTCATGAATAAAAAAATTCATAAAACCAAGTTCAAACTTTAAATCTATGTGTAAAAAAATCCTTCATGAAACCTAAGAAAAAAACACATGGTATACATATTGAAAAATAAAATTATAACTTTATAAAATAAAATAAGGTTAAAAAATTAGATGGAGGCTAGGTGTGATGGTAGGGCGAACCCCTTTTCTCACCTCCACGTCAAATTCTGATCAAACTAGATTAAATTTTATCATCTTCGGTTTGATCATAAAAACCCAATCAAACTAAATGGGATGATACAAAATACATGATGGATTAAATAAAATTATTATCTCAACACTAGAGAAACCCTTAAGATAAAAGAATTATGAAACCTACAAAATAAATTAATATCTATGTATACATAAATCATAACTAATACCATACACAAGTCAAGAAACACAATGAGTTTTTATTATGATTTTGTAAACAATTAACCATGAAATCAATATTTTTGTTTTTTCTTAAACTATTTTTTAATTTTATTTTAGCAAAATTTCAATTGATTTATTCATTTTTAAAATTTTTTCCCTCTTTCTTTTAAAATACAAGTTTTTTAATTGAAAACGAGAGAGAGAACTATTTTGAAATTTGAAACTTATCATTCTTCTGCCAGATTTGCTGTGCTTCCTACATATAAGACCCATATGTGGATGCAGCCATGGGTTCGCATTAATCCACGTTACTCAGCCCGAAGTGGTTTCCTATTTGGAGCAAAATCTTGTCGTGTCATTGCTAGGCATTGTGCCCATACGCTAGAAATCTCAGCCCATCAACGGATTAAGTCGTAAGGGTTTCTCGTCATGGTTTTCTCTGAAATTTTAACTCATGTTAAGATCATTATCACACAAACCTCATCCATTAATTATTTTCATAATCAAATCCGTCTGTCTATAAGTAGCCTAAACAAGCAGCAACCTGTCATGAAACCTTTAAGAGCAGCCTTTTAAAATCAAGAAGATCATGCCTGGTTTCTCTTTGCATGGACACCTTCACTGTTCTTGTCTAAAAGATCTGACTTGCAGTTTGCAACATTCTTGAAATGTGAAATGCGAGTCTTTTCTCATTGCATACCTACTCAGAATCTTCGTTGCATTTGAGACAAAATAACTTAGAATTTTATTCTTCTTCATTCATTTATTTTGTTGTGATCTTCAGTGTTGTAGAAGCTTTTGGATCTTGCTCATTTTACCTGCGTCTCCAGACTGAATATGGAGTTAGTCCGAAATCTAGAAGACTTCATTTTTTAGTGGCAGTCGATGGTGATCCAAAATTGTGTGGAAAATTGTTTAGCATAACAAAATATAAATGGTATATTTGTAGAATAACATAAATATATGAAAAGGAGTATCACATTGATGAGGATGCCCAAACGTAATTCTCCCCTCAATGAGACCGGCATCGTGTCCCCTTCTTGGCAGACTCACCTTATGTTCTCCTCGACGGACTCCCCTTGCATCCCCTCTTCTCGGTGGACTTCCCATATGTCCTTTAGGACTCACCTTGCATACCTCTTTAGCTGACTTATCTTGCATCCTCTCTCCTTGGTTGACCGAGAATTACTATGCTTCCCCTTCCTTGACAAACTCACCTTGTGTCCCCCTCGCGGACTCAACATATGTCCTTTCTTGGTGGACCGCCATGCATCCCCCTTCTTAATGGACTAACCACACATTCCCTTTCTTTGGCAGACAGACTATACGTTCTCTTATTAGTGGACGTCTAACCACATGTTTCTTCATTAGTGATCAACCATACACCCTCTCTTTGGCGCGCGAACTCATCTTGTAATCCATTTAGGGGACTGACAACGCATCCCTCTGAACTCACTTTTTACCATTTCTTGTTGGATAGACCATGTTTTCCTCTTTTTGGCAAACTCACCTTGCAACCCTCTTCTTGGTGGACTAACCACACCTTTCCTCTCTTTGGAGGACTCACCTTGCGTCCCTTTCATTGAAGGACCAATCATGTGTCCCTTCTTCTTGGCAAACTGACCATGTGTTTCCTCTTTATCAAACCAACCGTGCATCCTCTTTTTGGTGAAATTAGGTTGCATCCCTCTTTAAGGGACTAGCCACACGTCCTTTTAAACTCACTTTGCGTCCCCTCCTTCTAGGTAGACTCACTTTATACTCTTTTTTTGGTATACTCGCCACTCATTCCTCTTTTTAACAGACTCACCTTGTCTTTTGGCCCCCCTTGAAGAACAGATTGTGCTTTATTTCCCTAGGCGACTAGCCATAAGTCCTCTTGGAGTAACTTTGAATCCTTCCTTATGAAATGACCACACGTCCAACTAGACTTAAGGTTTTTTTGAGATTATGATAATGGTAATGGTTTAAAGTGTTTTTCACTTAAAAATATATCAAAATAAAGTTTTTTCATTTTATAAAAATTATTTTTGACATCAGCACATCAAAACAATTTAAAAACATAAAAAAAAAATTCATTTTAAGCAAAAAAAATTCAAAATTTTTAGGAATGCAATTTACACCACGTTTCCAAACACACCCTTACTTTGCATCCCTTCCTTTGTGGACTGGCTATGTGTTCACTCCAAACAAGGCTAATGCTATTAAATCCAACTGTTACACCTTGGATGTACTACCCCTGGTCAAACTTGGTATACTTTTCACCAACTACAGAGATAAAATGTACATGCATTAAATGCTTATTCCTTATATATTCTCTAAAAACACACACAACATAGCCTTCTAGGCTTCATTTTCCCTACATTAGTGCTAACTTAAGCATTAAAAGGTCTTTTAAACCCAATAAAGGACTTGTTGTACATGTGTTTGTGAAACCCAAGTTCAACAATCTTTATTTCCTAGTATATCTATCAACCTTAGAAAGACATTGATCTTTTGAGGTTTTTTTTTTCAAATCTCATCATTATTGTTATTTATGGGAATTTTTTTTATTGAAATCTAGTTCAATTCCTCTTCTTTTCATATATTTTCCAGCTTTTTCTATGGATAACAACCTAGAAACTCTAGGACATTAGATGATTACATACCGTTCCACCATAGATACACTCACATCTTTTCCAAATATCCAATAACTAGCCCAACATGTGATAATGCTCACAAGAAGTTGTTTACCCATACAGAGACAATTTGAGGAGGAACACATTATAATTACATGTAAAAAAATGGAAGGAGGGTTACACACTTAAAAACCTTACAAAAGCTTCTCTCACCACCATAAAGACATTGACCAAATGGATATTTCAAACATATTCAAGAATAGTCAAAAGATAAATTAACATATAGTTGTAGTCACAAAAGCAATTATCATCATCACCATCATTTCTCATCAAAGACTTCTTCTAGTATCCTAGAAAAAAATGGCTTGAAAGGAAGCTAGATATATGGTTAAGAGATTCCCTGATATGGAGCTATATATCCCTCATCAGGTGAGGGGTTCTTAATAAGCTAAAAGAGTATTGGATACTTATTTTTCTAGGGACTTCATCGCACGTGTACAGCGTTATGACGATCGTCCTCCCAGAGCGGGATCTTCGTGGTGATAGGTGAAAAAAACAAAGAATTCTTGCTTTTTATCAGAAAATAGGATGGAGTCGCCACATGGTATTTTGAACACTATGAATCGTAACTAGTCTTAGAGTCTGGATAAGAGGACTAATTGTATATATGGAGGACATAACACTCCTAGTACACCTTACCTAAGATAATCTGCATTATTTGTTTATGTAATATAAATTAAGGTATTGTTGTGTTTTCTAACTGTTGGTCTATCTAATGTTTAATGTTTAAAAATATTCCTTCTTAGTAAGTAGGTCTTTATCTTATCAAGTTATAACCTAACCATTCTAATGTCAAAACATATAAATAAAAGAAAGAGTCTTTTTTTATTTAATATTGGGCATACATCTTATGTATAAGTTCATAATCTTGTATATTAAAAGAAAACAAAATAAAGTTTTTGGTGTTTTTGAAATGTAGGCCAAGTTCTCATGGCTTTATAAACTGGTTATTAAATCCAAAAATACATGCATAAATATCAACAATTTTTTTTTTGTATTTTTAAAGATTCTAAATCATACCTTATATATTTCTTAGTTTTATTAGTTATGCTAATATAATTTTTTTTATTTTTTTATTTTTAAGAGACATGGCCATATGCAATTTAAATTAAAATTGTATTTTTTAAAGAAAGATTTTTTTATTTTTTTTGCGAAGGAAATTGATTTATTTAGTATCGAAAAAACGCCTCACTTGTAGATCACAATTCCATCTATCAAATATGGGAGGTAACAAGTGGGGAATTCAAAATAAATTGCAAAAATTGTATTCCGAACATTTGAAAATTTATTAAAATTATACTAAGGGCTTGTTTGGAAAAACATAAATAAAATGTTGTTATCAAGCTATTTTAAACATAATATCAACTTATGATGAATTATCGCTCATCAACTCAAAACCAAGCAACACTAAAAAATCTTCACGAATCTTATTAATTTCACGAACTTCATTCAGATCATATACTAATTCAAATGAATCAACACTTACCCAAACATAATCCATGAATCAAAAATCAACATAAATTCAATCAAATCTCTAAATCAATATTTAATGTTCAAATAGTAAACACAACCCTTAAAAAATAAAACTCACAATCTAACACAAATTATCAAGTCATTTCAAAAGAAAAACACATATCAAACCAAATTAATAGTGTCCAAACAAGTCCAAAATTATATACTGCAATAAGCATTTTGTCCCTAATTTCACATCATTATAGCAATTTATCCAAAAAATAATTTGAGAATATAGATCAACCTTCTAAGGCGTTTAATGTGTCTAGGAGCTACTAGAGTTAAGTTGGAAGACCATTGAAACAGTGTCAGTGCATATCCAGGTGCCACCATCATTGTCAACACATGGGTTCACGTTCCACTACTATTAGATGAGTGTTAGTTATTGGATTTGAAGTGCCTTTATCTCCTCTTCACTCCTAGACCGACGGTGAGACAAATGAACGTCTGAAGAGGGAGATCTGTTTGATCAAAAGTTTGGTCTTTTTTTCTTTTCTTCTTTTCTCAACTCTCTCTACTATTTCTCAACATCATAGAGAGATATAGAGTTCACGATGCGGGTTTTTTGTTACCTACAAACAAAAGAAATATCATGCATAAAGTTTTGGTTTGCTTCCTTCTTCTTCTTCTCGGTTTGTTTTCTGTCTATGGCCTCATGTTTTTTTTTCTTACTGGTTACTTTAATAATCAAGAGTGGAGGGAAAGGTGTTGGTCTATTGTGATTTGGGTTGAGATAGGTGGCTAAGGGTCATAATTGTATGTGTTTTCTTTAGGAAGATAAGTCATGACTGATGATGGAAAAGAGGCTGGTATTGGTGAGTCTTGTTTTGGTGGTTATGAAGAGGCTAGTATTTGGTTTGTGATTCTGTAATGGTGTTAGGTTCTTGCCGGTGATGGTTCGGTGGCTATTTCTACTAGTGTTTAGGTCGTTGTTAAGGAAAATAGAATGAGGGAGGATGTTGGTTGCTGGATTCCAACAAAGACAAAGGAAATGTATGACAACTTGTTGGTAGCTAGAACAATGATGAAAGCTATGGTGCACGATTATAATTTCTGGTTTTGATGGGTTGGTTTTGTTTGAAGGAGCTGAAAATGTGAGGAAAAAAGAGGATACTGACATGAAGGAGAAGTTACAGGTGGCTAGAAGAGTATAGGTTTGTTGTGTGGTGTTGGTGTGTTAGAAAGAGGCAGTAGTGTTTATGGAAGAAAGTTGTCGGTGGTTGTAAAAAAAATATCTAAGGAGCTTATTAGTGTGGTGGCTAGTCGTAAGGGAGGAGTTGAATCTTAGTGTCTATTTTTGTTAATCATGATGGTTAAGGAGAGGTCATGTTATTTTTTTACGTTTTTAAAAATAGGTTTTTCTTTTAGGTGTTAGTATGTGTGGAAGAGGATGAGAGAATGTGTGAGTCTTTTTCTATTACATATTGTTACTCCCTTTTTTTATTGGCTAAAGCTCTCCTTAAATTCATCTCTTTTTTGTATGTGGTACAACCACTTATTTATAGGCAAAACAAATTTGATTTTTTCCTCATAATTGTTTGGTCCCCAAGCAACTAAAAAACACTTTGTTCCCTCATTTTATTTTTTGCACTTTTGATTCCCTTGTTGAAATATTTTTTTTATGTTTCTTATTTTTTGTATTTTTATATTTAAAAAAACATCAATATCAACTCGATAAAATTTAACAATGATTTTGAAATGAGCGCGTTAAAAATTGAATGTGTCAAAAGTAAATTTTTTAATTTTTAATTCTTTTGAAAAGATGTTAAAAATGCTAAAAATGATACAAATACATCAAAAATATATTTTTTAGATTTTTTAAAACAAGTAAGAAAAAGGAGGTTAAAATCGGGTTATGACAAATACAATGAACTCATAAACCTAAGAGAGCATGTGAAAAATATGCATATCAATTTAGAACTAATCATGTAGGACATAGACTCCATATGTTAGATTCTCCCAATCATATTTCATGGGTCAACCCGGATGTGGTATTATTATGTGGATCTCAAATCCATTATTTGTTTTTAGAATCTCTTTGTTGAGCTCACAATCCATTTTGATAAAAGTACTTGGCCAAGAAAAACTTTATTAAGTTGTTTGCCATCACGGAAGAAGAGAATAATGTTTTTTTTGGTCAAATTTTATCCCTATTTTTTTTGTTGTTGTTTTTCTTTTTTGTAAGTTTTTTTTTATTAATATTTTTTCACGATTTCATCCTTTAAAATTAAATTTGTTAAGAGTTATGTTTTCTCACTAAACTCATGTCGAGGACTTCACAAGTTGTAGGTTTTAGGGATTAGATCAAGTTTAAAAGGTTAGTCCGAGTTTGTTTGGGTTTTTTTTCTTTTTTCAAACTCAAGTTTTCTTTTTTTTTTAGTCTTTTTTGAGGTTTTTTTGTTATTTTTTGCAAATTGATTATATTGGGTTAGCCCATTCATTGTTTTTTATTTAACCCCTACCAATTTTCAATCTATAAATAATCTATTAAATTACAAATGATTTTAATTTCACCCCTTATGATTTTTTTAATCTTTCGAATTTAGTTCTCATTCTATTAATTGCTATTTATTTTGTTTGAGATTATTTTTAATATTTTTTTCAAATTTCATTCTCCTTAAGTTTTTTTTATCAAATTTTATCCCCATTCTTTTTGTTGTTTTTTTTTCTTTTATATGTATTTTTATTAATATTTTTTCCACTATTTCATCCTTTAAACTGAATTTATTGACAGTTAAAATTCTTGATAGAACCCAAGTCCAGGATTTTGCAAGTTGTAGGTTTTAGAAATTAGATCAGGTTTTAGAGATTCATCTAGGTTTACTTGTTTTTTTATCTACTATTTTTTAATCTATAAATAATCTATCAAGATACAAATTTTTTCAGTTTCACCCTATATGATTTTTTAATCTTTCAAATTTGGTAGTCATTCTTTTAATTGATATTTATTTTGTTTGGAGTAATTTTTAATTATTTTTTTCAAATTTCATCCTCCTTAATACTCCTTAAGTTTTTTTTCTTTTAAATTTTATCCTCATTCTTTCTGTTATTTTCTTTTACTTTTGCAAGTGTTTTTATTTATATTTCTCAATATTTCGTCATTTAAAATTAAATTAGTTGAGAATTAAACTTCTTGATTTAACTCGGATCTAGGATTTAACGAGTTGCAAGTTTTAGATATTAGACCAGGTTAACAATATTATAATCAATAATACTTTAAAAAAAAAAGTAATCTAGCCTTTTGTTAAAAAAGTAGCTTTTTAAAAATGATTTTCATAGAAAGTGAATTATTTATCAATGTTTAGTAGTGTCATGGAAAATAAGTTGTAAAACATTTTTCAATGTTTGACTATGTCATGGAAAATTATATGAAAAATAAATTTTTAATTTTTTTCAAGTTTATTAAAAGAACGAGGACCAAATATGATAGCTAAAAAAAGTTAAAGGATGATGAAATTGAAAAAAAATCCAATTTCATAAATTATTTTATATAAGACAAATAACAATTAAAATATTAGAGACCAAATCTTATAGATGAAAAAATTAAAAACTAATGAAATTAAAAAAAATCATGAATTATTTATAATAAAATAAATAGTAATAAAAATCAAATCTGACACATAAAAAATTTTAATTAAAAAATAAAAAAAATAAATATTTAAAGAATGAGAACTAAAATTGATATAAAAATTAAATTAAATCAAACTTAAAGGGATAAAATTAAAAAAATAATAAAATAAAATATATAACAATCCAAGTATTAAGGACGAAATTTTATATAATTAACTAATAACAAAATATTTTTAAATTTTTTATAATTTTTGTTTTTCACACAATATAAAAAAGATATTTTACTAAAAACCAAATTAATTTTTTTTTTGAAAAGTATTTTTTATTAATTCACTTTTATAACAATAAACAGATATAAAAAAAATAAAATTATTTTTTAAAAATTATTTTCCATAAATCGAACGGTCGCCATGTCCAGATCCGAAAGAAGAAACAATAAAAAGAAAAGAAAACCATACTAATTGGACCCCACACAGGGGGACACTATTTCTAACCTTTTCTCTCCAAATCTCCGATTCAGAGTCCAAAAACCCCCATCCGAATTGGGTTCTAAAATGGGAAAAGGAGGGGGATGCGTTCCGAGTAAGAAAAAACAACCGCCAGTCTCCGACGATCCCGTCTCCTCCCGGGAAGCCGCACCAATCCCTGTTCACGACGATGAAACTATTGATGTGGCAACTACGTCACTAGAGCCGAGAATTCAATCAAAGTTAAAAATCTTTATAGTGTTTTACTCCATGTATGGGCACGTGGAAGGATTGGCCAAGAGAATGAAAAAAGGAGTGGATGGAGTGGAAGGAGTTGAGGCTTTTTTATATCGGGTTGCGGAAACGTTGTCTGATGATGTTTTGATGAAAATGAAAGCTCCGGGGAAAGATGTTGGGATCCCGGAGATTACGGCGGCGGAATTGGTCAACGCGGATGGTGTTTTGTTTGGGTTTCCGACAAGGTATGGCTGTATGGCTGCGCAAATGAAATCGTTTTTCGATTCGACGGGGCAATTATGGAAGGAGCAGAAACTTGCTGGCAAACCTGCTGGGTTTTTTGTTAGTACTGGGACTCAAGGAGGAGGTCAAGAAACTACTGCGTAAGTTGATAATGCTCTCTCTCCGTCTCTTCTTCAAGATTCATGGTTAATGTTGTTGCTGTTATGATGCCAGTCTAATTTTTACTGTCTAAACAAATCATAATTATGTTTTGCAATTTTTCCTTACGATCTCAGTTTCTTGTTGATTCCTTGCTTAGACAACTAGGGAAAGCTAAATTTGGTTTGGTAGGAGCAATAATTATTTGAATGTGGAAGACATGAACCTTTCATTCTTGAAGATTTTATACAGGATGTGCTTTTCTCATTAAATCAAGCATTGATTTGGGCCTCGGTTTAGGTTAGAAAGAATGATTCATGGAAAGTAGAGGCACATAGTCGAAACAGATGCAGGGAAACTTGTTTAGGCTCTAAACAAATGGTCGATAGAAAACCTTGGTGGTCTGTGAATTAGTGCAAAAAAGAGAGGAAAAGAAAAGAAATTAATTGTAATGAAAATGAGGCAAAGATATAGCTCAATAAAATCAGAACAAGATACTGTTAAGTGATGCGACTGGGATTTTATGGTTATAGACGCAAGTGAAGAATTGACGTTTATATATATAGTTTGTAATTGGGCACATATTAGTTTTAGTTTGAGCATCCAAGAGTTTTGGCATGCCATCAGCTTGTAAGACATTTATACTTACCTTGTCAGTCTGCCAAACTGAGCTTGAGTTATCTTTCTATTGGCATTACCGGGTTCTGTTTCAGGGTTGATGTGCTTACTCTTCGATCTTGGTTTATGTTTTTTGCTTGTCACCTCTGTTGACTTAACATTTGATGGGATTATGATGTTATAGAGATGGTGTTTTGGCTTAGTACGAGGAATTATGAAAATGAATGAGCTGTATGAATTCATTGGTAGAAGACCAATATATTAACCATTTTCCATTGCTTTAATCTTGTTTGGATTGGGGCAGATGGACAGCAATTACCCAGTTGACCCACCATGGAATGTTATTTGTTCCTGTTGGATACACCTTTGGAGCTGGTATGTTTAAGATGGACACTGTTCGAGGGGGCTCTCCTTATGGTGCTGGAGTTTATGCTGGTGATGGCTCAAGAGAGGCAAATGAAACAGAGTTGGCGCTTGCTGAGCATCAGGGCAAGTATATGGCTACAATAGTCAAGAGGCTTGCCCAGACCTGATGACATTTTATAATCTTTAGAAATACACTTGCTTCCCTACCTGTCAATTTGAGTGCATTTGTTTGTTATTATTGGTCTTGTGTTTTATGTACTATCAGACTTGGAGAATCATACGTGGGTTATAAGGTCTATTCTCACATTTCTACCCATTCCACTTTGTGCAGCAAGTATATGATTCGAAAATATTGGAATAGTGATAATTTGTTGGACATTGTTGTCTTGTAGAGTTCGTTTATTTTTTTGGTTTGATTTGAGAGTCATTGTGATAAACATGGTATTCAAGCATTTGACTTGCTATTAGTTCATTTATATCTATTATTATCTAATAAATAACACTAAACTGGTGCTTGTTTTTAGCATTGCCTATAATTTTGGATGAAGGGCCGTGTGTGCATGCTGCGGTTCAAGCCAAAAAGCATAAAAAATAATGCTTTTTAGCTTAAAACGCAACAAGCAATCAGGGATGAAGAAAGATAGGTTAGCTGGGAGGCCAGGATTATAAACTTTGGATATCTGGAAGTGTGGACATGGGAAACTTTCTGATGCAATCTTGTCCTTGAATGATGACTAACGCAAATCGGCTTCAAGAATTCTATTAGCTCTTTTGGATAGGGACATCCTAACCTAACGTACAGTACTAGCTAGTGTGGAAGGAAGAACCGCTTACGTTTACTAAAAATGCGTACATTCTACTTTTACGTGATTTCACCAACCAAAGATTCGCTTTTGAGCCCCGTATTTCAACCCAAAAAAAAAAAGCAACCAAAGATTCCGATTAAGCTAATTTCCTTCTGTAGCATATTTTAGAGCAGTGACATGGGTATTTGGAATTATTATATAGAGTGTTTTTTTAAAACAGCCTTTCAATTGAGAAGGATTTTTTTTTAATTTTTTTATTTTTCATCTCAATCAGAAAATATTAAAAATATTAATTTAATATTTTTTTAAGAAAAAAACATTTGTAAAAAGCATTTAAAACATAAGCAAAAGCTATATCAAACACGTCTCTAGCTTGTGTGCTTACTTGATTGTCATTCAACAGCAGCATCTGGTAAGATTTCAGCGCTGGCCATATTGACATTCATGAGAACAACAGGAAGTAGCACCTAGTCTTCAAAATATTTATCCTTTCTAGACTTCCAAATGACCAAGCTAATGCAACATCAATCTCGAACACTTTTTTTTTTTTTAAGATTAAGGTGGATATCCAGATCAATTTGTGCGCACCTCAACTAATTTCACGGGTCCTGAAGTTAATGACCATGTAAGCCTCCAGTAACCATCATATGAGCAACCACAGGGCTCGAACCTGAGACCACAGAGAAAACAAACTTCTTAGTCTCAAGTTCTTACCACTGGAACACCACCTAGATAGTTATCTCGAACACCTTCTTGTCGTTCATATAAGTGACCAAATTTCTTTTATTATTTATGGGAATCTCTAATATCAGACTACATATAGTCCTAGTACATGAAAACAGCTGAGTCATTTGATCACTTGATGAATTTCCACCACTACCCGATGAGACATAAATCAAAGATCCATCGGGTTACATGTTAATCCAATCCAATACCCAGAATCGTTGAATCGAAAATCGAACCATTCTAGCTAAGGAACCAATCAGAGAGTTTTTGTAATTTCTCAAGGGCTGTTTTTTGCTTGCTTGGCAATGGACGTCAATTGAGCCTTGTTAAAAAGCAAATGACAACCATATACGACTTGAAATTCTCAATAGCCGCAGCACCTTCCACGATGGAGGAATCAAATTGCCTATGCGATCTTGGCTGCGCCACCATCAATAGTGGTGGCCAAAATATTTGGGAGGATTTCATCGATTTCACATGATCCATGAATTTCAGCGATCTTTTCTGGCTTATCTACTTTGGATGTGACTTCGAAAATCATAAGAGCTTATTAAAGATTATTTTTTGAAACAATTAGTTTTGGTGATTTCCAGATATTTGGCTTATGAGCATTATTACAATACCAAGTATCATAAGATGAAGAGAGAGTAAAAGGTTTCAATTCTTTTTATCATAAGCTTAATTAGACATATTATACAACAAAAAAATAAATAAACAAAAAAATAAAAAGAACTAGGAGGGAAAAGTGTGATATTATTTTTCAATTTTATTATTCATTGTATTGTTCATGTGAACAATTTTGTTTTCATTTTGATCATTCAATTTTATTTTTTTGCAACCTCATTCTTTTAAATTATATTAGTATAGTTTTATTTGTGATATTTCTTTTTCTTTAAATACTCTCATATATAGGAAGTTTTGATAAATATTTTAATAATAAATTAAAGATTGATGCTTTAGATTGTAGTTAAAAAATAACAAGGATAAACTTGTTTAAAAATAAAATAAAATAGACTCCATTTGGTCCCTGAAGTTTTGGCTTATGTATTATTTCATCCCTATTGTTTTAGCTTTTTACAATTTAGTTTTAAATTTTATTTTTTTAATTTCAATCCCTAGATGTTAAGAGTTAAGAGAGACAGAGAGTCGCTAAAAAATATTACAAAGAAAGAAAGTGTTTTGTTGGTTATATTCTAGCTACTAAAAAGACCAATCTTAGATCCAATAGATTCATATTTGTGAAGTAAATTAAATAGAGGTGGCATTACTTTTTATCCATGCTGAAAAAAGTATATGGGGGTCTATAAATCTTTTTATTAGTTTAATTTTTAATTTTTAGAGTGATTAGATGATATTTTGAGTTGAAAATGAGTTTCTTGATATTTCTATAGTGTTTTTGAGATATTTTTAGATAAAAAATGAATAATAAATTAAAAATGTGTTTTTAAATTCCAAGAATTTTCAGGATGTGATGATGGTTTTGGAAGATGAAAGTGGGAAATGTTATCGAACAAAATATCTTATACAGAAGATAGGTCTCAATGCTAGATGGAGAAGGTTCTCCATTGCTCATAACTTGATGAAGGGAGATGTGGTTTTTCGTTCAGTTGATCCTAGCAAGATTCTATGAACCTTCTTACATAATTACTTAATTTAAATTGCTATCATCGTGCAGGAACCATCAAATAAACAGAAATAATTTAGTTGGTTCTAAATTAAGTTTTAGGGTTACTTTGTAAACAAATCTTTATTGGGTTTGTTTTTAGCATTTGAAGCTTTAGAAAAATGAGGTGCTAGATAGGTAATTCAGATGCTAAATCTTAAAAACCAAGAATAAGAAAAGTCGCATTAGTCCAGTAATGGTAATATTTTCTGGTAAATTGTCTCACGTTCTATGTTTAGAGTCGTTAGCTTCTTGTGGCTATTTATCTTTTGTATGCAACGAAAGCTGGCATTTGTAGCCTTCGTAAATTTTTAGGACAAATTAATTGATGGAAATTGAATTGATGTATTATATGAGAGAAAAAATAAGAACAAGAAACAATTTTCTAAGCTTATTAATGCTAGAGCGAAGTTCAGTTCTTCCCTCTGAAGTGGTTTGTGAGATTTTTTTCTTAAAAACTTCATAAAGTTATCAATGTTTCTATCACTTGACATTGTTTCTTTTATTGTTCTCCATGCTAGTTGTCTTCTTTTTAAGGTCTATGTTGCGAGGAAAAACGGTTCAGAAGGAGTGGATGGAACTATCGGCCTTCTGAAATTGGATGCTAGTGTTAAACAATTAAATTATGATGAGAATCTGAGCGTGGTAAGCAAAGAAATGGAAGACCACGATCTTGGACACCCATGAAGAGAACATTGAAAATAATCGCACAAGGGACTATTTTACTGACCATGGACCTGTGTCAGATCATTCTGAAAATGAAAGCGAGGATCTGGGCTCCGAAATCACAGATGGAATCAGGTTGTCAGATATGCTGTTGATTTTAAGGAAGTGAGAAGTTTTGAAGATTTCAACATTCTTGTAAATGGTTCAGTTATCAACAGTGAGCTCTCTAAACACCTTCAAATCAAGTATCATGAGCTTTGCTGCAGTCGAAAATGCTTTCTCCATGACCATATTATTGAGGACCTTAATTGTAAATTGGTAGGCGGAATGCTTGCTGAGACTATCAACATTGCTGCTGGTATTAGAGCTCCAACTTTTACTATCTTCCAGGAGAATTTGCAACTTGGGAGAAGACATTGAAAGCCTTTCAGGGCTTAGGAATGAATGTTAGTTTCTTCCTTGCTAGGCTCGAACAGCTTAAGAAACTTTCAGCTAAATGGAAGAGGAGATGAGAACTCTAATTAAAGGCAAAGCTTTTGGAAGCAACAGAGACTTTGATTAGGCTAGATGTTGAGATTGGCACATTGGAGGTGTTTACTAAGATTCGGGAGCTTAAGTTCCTTTTAAAGGCTAAAGTTCTGTGGAAAAATGTACTCGTATACAAGTTTTTGCAGAGTTTATGCTTATGGGAAAGGGTAATGATCCATTGTAAAAATTAAACTTGTATACTAGAGGTGCTTTCTCCAGCAGCAGTGCCATTTGATGTTTGGTTATGAATAGTTTGCTTTAGAATTATTTTCATAACATAAATGAGTTTTAATAATATTTTGAAAAACTCAAATTTTGATTTTTCATTTTTGAAGACTAATAAGAGAGAAAAGAAGAAGCTAAGAAGAAGCCAAAAAAATAAGAAAAAACTGAAGAAAAGAAAAGAATGGGATTGAAAAAGTTTGTAACTTTATAAATTTTATTCAATTCATCAAAAAATTAATCATACTATTAAGGAAATTACATATAAATAATAAAATCAAAATCAAAATCAAAATCAAATTTGAGCTTAAAACTAACTAATAAAAATCTAATAAAATAACATAAAATGAAGTCCAATAATAAAGATAAATAAAATCTAGTAACTTGGGCTTGGATAAGTCCAATCTCCCAATCAAAGAACAACAAGTTGGGCTACCCTTCATCATCAATGATTATACGCATGCGTAAATCGTGTCTTAGGTCTAGTTTCCTGTCAACTCTCCTGGGGTTGGAAGAACTCAATCTTGTCAAGTATAGTGCAAGACAACTTTGATAATGCTTTAAAAGATCATGATTAAGCTGTTGTGATGTCTCTTTAGTAATTCAAATACAATCTAAATCTGGTTATCTAGCTCATATACTAGGATTTGCTGAACTTCACCATCCTTAATAAAAACAACTTGTGCATCTATAGTAATATTAATATGTTCTTTTTATGCTAATGATAAGGATAATGGGGTAGTGATATCAAAAGGAGCATCAAAATAGGTTGTATAAAATGCATGAGTTATTTTACATCATTATATATATATATATATATAATTATCCTTAAGTATTTTACAATTAACAAGTCTTGTACAATGAAACAAACTAAAATTGATAATAAAAAGAAGGTGGATTTTGCTATTATTCCCACTTTTTTTCATCAACCAAATAGAAAAATTAAACTAAGAAAAAACATATATTCTTAACCTTATATCATTTTCCATAATATATCAACAACCAGGCAAAGAAATAACATGGAAAACATCCAATGTTTATAAGCTCATCTACAAAAATTTCAGTTCCAAGCAATACAACATTAAAGAAACCATTTTGATACCATAGTTGAATACCCAAAAAAGAAAACAAAATGATAACAACAAAAAAGGCTATCTTTTTTTTTTG
>Ga0325411_1003515_pt1 | contig 17675 bp, 13 predicted proteins | sample PopdelMetagenome_13_FD_206181 | JGI IMG/M metagenome (GOLD analysis project Ga0325411, IMG submission 206181) | Populus deltoides microbial communities from Bellville, Georgia, United States - Xylem-PdIQD-R4 | ecosystem: Host-associated > Plants > Phyllosphere > Stem > Wood/Secondary xylem...
TTACTAATTTTTTTTCCCCCCCCCCCCCCCCCCCCCCCGCGCGCCTGCCTTTTTCATTCTAAAGCAAATTGTTCTAGTTCTTCTAATGGAGGGGTTCTTTTTTGAAAATTACAAATTCTTCCTCTTTTTTTAATTTTCAAATTTTGTCAGCAATCACGAAAATAAGATTTGATATGTAGAACAAAACTTCTGTTTGTTTGGCCGTAAGTAGTGCATTTTTAAATCTTATGGTTGGACCTTGTATGTATCTTGCCTAGGTGCAGAGCTGAAATAATATCATGTTGGCTCCATAGCACATATGTGTTGTTAAGAAGTAGCAAATATATACTCAGGTTATGGTGCTCACGTGGCTGTTCTTCTAATAGTTAGTAGGTTATATTGGCTACATTAAGAATAAGAGGTTGTGGACAGCAATACATATATCATATATCTGTTAGAATCAGAAACCCTCAGGCTGGACAAGATATTTCTATATTACTTTTGTTTACCCTGTAGAAATACCCAATATATACTGAGTTGATGGTTGATGGTTGATGGTTGATGGTGGTAGGTGACCTAACAAATTATCATTGAACTTCAGTTCAAGAAATCCGTACTTATGGATTTGTGTGTTTGGAAAAGGGAGAATGTGAAACATGAGACTCAAAAGACTTATCGAGAAAATAGAGCTTGTGCAGGAAGACGCAATGCTAAAAGTTTTGATGAATGGCACCAAGAATATAGTTGGTCAAGGCACGGTTTTACCTTTAGAATCAATCTGCACATTGTAATTTTTTAATCGTTTTGCTTTAGAATATTTGCAAATTAGAAGCCTGGTATTGAAGTATGAACTTAAGCTTGCCTTGCCTGGTAAATGTTTTGATAGCAGTAACCAATTTTGGGGATTTTAACGGTAATAGATTCGATAATTAAGGTACTAAACCATCAGAGATCAATTTGGTCGAAGTAAGTTGCCCCTTGTTTCTTTATGAAAACAAGTTTCATCAATTTGATAGCGATTGCATTATCCACTAATTTTGTCAAAATAATTTCTGACATAGCCTTTTGCAAATTATAGATTTCATTTTATGAATTCATAGCTATTGATAGTTTTGGAAATGTTCATGCATGTACAAGTACATGCTTTAATTGGACTTGTGTAATTTTGATAAGGAAATATGGAATGAAACCCCTTTGGAAAATCAGACAGTGAGATCAAGAGACAAGTAAGAGATACATGATTGGGGTGGAATTCAAAGAGGACATATTATTTAGAATTGAGCTTTATGATCCGTCAGCTATTCTCATAAGATATCCTTTTTTTTTTTTGGGAAATATATGATGCTTGTCAAGAATGGGTGAAGATGATCCAAATGTTTCGTTCAACCTAACCCAGGTCTTTCTCGTCTGCATTTGTTAGTCTTTCGTGCTTTCTTCTGTGATTTGGCTCGTGAGACCCACTGTCCTTGGTGAAGGAGACAGCCCTGGTAAGTACTGTCAGAGTCAAGTTACACAGCGTGGTGCTGACCCGCAGCACACTAGCCATGCTACTCATATGATGCGAACTTGTCAGAGAAATATAAACTTGTATTGTTCTGGCTTGTGTTGGAGCATGGCATCTAGGGTTGTTGAATGTTCTTAGAACATAAACATAAACCTGAACTGCTGTATTACATACTCGTGATACTCTTTTCTTTCTGATGATATATTATCTCTGAAATGCAACATGCTAATGCATTGTTGATGAGTTGCAGTTCAACTGGTGTTAGTGTCTCCTCTCTTTTTAACTATAGTCTCTTCTCTAAGCTTGAGTTTGAATCTATCTATATTGTAATAAAAACACATACAAAGTAAACTGGGAATTTAGCCCTGCAAGGCTTTTGTTCCTGCAAAAATGTAAAAGCCTAAAACTCCTCAATAGCAAGGAGTATTTGAGGGTTTTGTCCTTTTCTTTTTCTTTTTCCTGCCATGTCTATCATCCAACCTCAATAACAAGAAGATAAGAGTCAAGATGAGTGAGACCCACCACTTCCTTTCCCTTTCCCTTGCTTGATATCATGGACCCTATTTTGGCAGAGATGAAGAGTGATTTGCTGCATATCTCAGTACCCTTCTAATCATTTAGGTTTCTATTAAGTCATTTTCCCCACCAATATGATGGCTTGTTTTGCGACCTCGTTTGTGTTCTCAAGCCTTTTTTGTGCTGAAATCTGCGTCCATTTGCTGTTGCTGATATCTGCAGGTGTAAAAGGGGGGGCGGGGTCGGGTAGATGATATTTCACAGCCCCGAAATGAAAATCATTATCATTAGTTTTGACCAGTAACCACGTAATATTAGCAATCTAGTCTCCTTCTAGGGATCTCTGAAGAACTTTTTCTCCATGGCTGGGTAGGGATGTTAGAAAAACAGGAGATTTGATTGCCTCGCTCATGATGAGTTTGATATCAAATCAAATCATTGTCAAGTATGGTTGGAGTTATAGAGACCCACAAAGGGCACTGTGGATTTACAACAACTTACAGGGTGTAGTTTGTTGTTTATGGAAATTGTACTTTCACTTGGGGTTAAAGTGCCTGGCTACCTTTCTTAGGGAGCCAACTTTTGATATTGGTTCAAGGGATGCCAAGACCTAAGAGGGTGCACGTGCAGGGCACAACGAGAGGTGGTCACAGGATATGGTATAAAGTAGCGTGTGATTGGTAACTCGGTGTATGATATTTTTTAATTAAAATAATATTTTTAATATTAATATATTAAGATCATTACAAAAATAAGTATCTGAAAAAATCAATTTAAGATTTTCAAAACAAAATATAGTTTGAAAAACACTCGAAAAAAGCTGCAAACACAAAATCTGGCCTTTTGCGTCCTCGGTTGTGCAGAAAAGGTCTTCAAGCCACACATTTAGGATCTTTCCCACTGCTGCTTTTCTCAATTGCACTTGTTTTTACCATGGGAGTAAAATCTCAAACGCACCATTAACCATCATTACATTACATTCCCAGTTGGTTTTGTTTTTTATACCCACTTGATTTAAACGATCCAGTGAAGGCTCAAATCTTCCCTTTCAGCAGTGGATTGAGGAGCCTTAAAGGGCTTTCGTGGCGTTTATAACTTCATCCAAACGCTTGTTTACCAGCTATAATTACTTGGAAGGAATATGAGTTTCCAGGAAGAGACATTACATACAAGCTAGGGTTCTTATTTGAGCCCGTGCGTGGAGGGAGGATTCACAATCGAGCTCCATTTAAGTTAATCATAATTCAGTTTATTGAAACTAATTAATTAGTCATTGTAGCATGAGAAATAACTAAGTAGTCACTTGACCAGCTTTAACCATCCTTAATTTAGTTGTATTTTCGTTATAAAAATGCTTTATTTCACTTCTCTTTTCTAGAAATAAAAAAAAAAAATTAGAAAAGAACATGGAATTGGCAGGAACGACTCAATTATAAAAAACATCGGGATTAAATATACATTTTTTGAAATTTTAAGGTTTAATTAATTAGCATTGTTAGATTGCAAGGTCTAAGATGTAATTCACCTTTTTTTTATTTTAATTTTAAATAGTACTTACAAGTTTTTTTTAGCAAATAAACACAGCTCAAAAAATATTTTAAAAAATAGTATAGATTCATGAGTTTCATCAACATAACCTAATAGATTTTGTTATTTTTATTAACCTGAACTAAAAATAAATAAAAAATAACAATATAATTTATATAATTTTTTTATTTTTGAGGTTGCATTATTTCTAAAAGTACAACCTCTAAAATAAATAAATAAATAAATAAATATGATGATTGTGCTATTGAAAACATAGTAATGCTCACAAGATAAATGAATATTGAAAATAGATGTAGTGACTTGTAACTAATCTGGATTAGATTTATAATTGAATTAATAAAATAATTCATTATATTAGACTTAATCAAAGTTTAGTATACTTGGCCAGCTTAATTTAACTTGGATCAACAGGATATCAAAAATTATACAAGTTATAGGGTCGTTGGCAACATAGTTCCAAGATGGTAATTCCTTAAATTTTGAATTTTTTTGTTTAATATTTTTTTATATTTTATGGTCGTTTTAATATGCTAATATAAAAAATTATTAAAAAATATTATTTTAATTCATTTCTAAATAAAAAAATATTTTAAAAAATAACCATTACAAACTCACAAACACAGTATTAATTATTCCCAATAATAAAACCTAAAAGAAAAATATATCAGCGGAATGCATGGCCTGGTGCTATTTCTTCCTCGATATTTTTTTTTGCTTCGCTAGTTTACCAAATTTTCTTTGTACAACGCTATTTTCTTTTAAAAAAAAAACTTCCTTGGTTTTTTTGGGTTTGGAGTAGAGATGACTTCCAAAGATGTAAATGGGAATTTTCTTTCGTTGTGAAATTTATTTTTAAAGGAAAGAAGATGAGACTCTGTCAGGCGTCGACCCATTTATTTTCTTTCCATGAAAACCTTGAAGATGAAGAATTTGTTTAGAAAAACTCGTGATGTTATAATATTTCGTTTCAACTTGGAATGTTCAAGTTGTGGCATACCACAAATTAAGCTGTCCTCTCCTTGCTAAACCAGCTGGCTCTTTTCTTTGGGCTCGAGTCTCTCCTTGGACTTAGCACTGAATTGCCCCCTAAACAGCAGCTGAAAACACCCTGTTGACTCTTGATCCAACGTATGAAGCCAAGAGCCTCATGGTTTTTGTAAGAGAGAATCCTATGCTGACAGAATCCCATCTTCATATAGTGCAGTGATTTTAGGGCAAGCAAGCTATTTGCACTGAATATTCCGATGAACTTCCATTCAATTAATATGTGGTTTCCAGCCAAGTGATGAGAACGATTCCACCAATCTATTCCTTAAGCAGCAAGGATGGATGTATGGCGAGCTTGAATCTCTCATCAAGAGCACTTGAGTTTGTAATCAAGTATGGCAGACACTGAATCTTGCAAGTATCAACGAGTGATCCAAGATTTGAGGCTAAAATCTTTTTGTCTAGAGTATCTGAATTTTTGTCGAGATGAGATAGAATTTTGCTTTGTGATTTTCTATATACATACATTAGTAGCTAGCTATTGTTCTTGGGCACTATTTGATAATGGAATTCATCTTCTTTTCAATTTGTATTTCTTTCAAAAAATCATTAAATCGATGTTTTTGATCAGCGTGAAAAGGACAAGAGAGGCCTCATGGAGTAGCTGAGTGGAATAAAACTAGAACTTGAAGCATCAATATCATCCACAAATTTACTTATTTTTTTCCTACATATCAAAATAAATGAATGATGGGCTAATTCAAACCAATTAGAGCGAAGTCAAACAAAGCTTGTTGCTTGAGCCTGAGGAATTAAACTATTTAATATAGTGTCAAGAGGATGAAACCAAAATGTTCCATCCAAATGTTTATTTGTTTATTTATTTATGATTCTTCAAACCCAAAAATCACAATCAACTTTATCCACATGGGTTGTTGTAAGGCATTTCCACTTGCCATCAAAACACCTTGTCCACTCTATTTGACCCTACAACACCAAATAATTTAAGCCCTCAATTCAATCCCCAAGTAAAAAAGTAGGCTAAATAAATCATACCCAACAAGCCACTTCCCCTCCCCGCCTTGCATTGCAATTTACCTCCAAGTTCTTGGACATAAAGCAGGAAACTTTTGAATATAATGTTTCTGGTCTAAAACATACGTAGTGATAGTGGAAGGAAGAAACAAGCGATCAAAGAACAACCAAAGGAATCACAGGGAGAGATGGGAGGGGTAACATCATCAATGGCAGCAAAGTTTGCTTTTTTTCCACCAAACCCACCATCATACAAGCTAGTAACTGATGAATTAACAGGTCTATTGCTACTGAGCCCATTTCCTCATCGTGAAAATGTTGAAATCTTGAAATTGCCAACAAGGAAAGGTACAGATATTGTGGCAATGTATATAAGGCATCCTTTGGCTACTTCCACCTTGCTTTATTCTCATGGAAATGCTGCCGATCTGGGTCAGATGTATGAGCTTTTCATTGAGTTGAGCATCCACTTAAGGGTCAATCTCATGGGGTACTACTACTTATAATATATCGATTTTCCCGTTTCACCTTCTTGTTTTTTTAGCTTGATTAATGTTCTTCTAACTTCTTTTTTTTCCATCTGCTCTGATTCTTGTTACTTGTTCACAAGAGAATTTTGTAATCTTTCTATGTCCATCAATTTTAGATTCTTGCCATTTTTTTAAGTATTGGTGCTATCAAGATGGGATTCTTGCCGTATTTGCTCCCAAATCTTAGATTTAAAGCATGCGGATTACCTCCAGAGCTTGATCAAGGGAATCCGACTGAATTGAAATACCTCTATCTCTATGACTGTTGCCCAAATAAATCCACTGCAAAGAACCAAGGATCATGTTAGGCTTTGTCTATTATATGTCTATATATAAGGGTTGATCCTGGTTTTTTGGTTACCAAGGAGAGGTTTGGACTCGAGACCTCTTGGGGGAGGGGAGGACACCAATGCCAGTTGAGCTACAGTTCATTGGCTTGGTTTTTCCTGGTCGATTAGCAGATTGTGCTTGCATCTCAAGCTAGTAGACATGCTCTTTCCCAAGTACTATTTGCTGTCATTGCTTAGATGAATTGGACTTGTTTTTTATTCTGTCTCAAGACATGTTATGAATCTGTGTTGTTGAGATACAACTCCGAGACATGGTTTATGATTTTGCATCTCTCATTGGAATCTTGTTCATTGTTCTCATTCCATCTTTAACTCTCTCAGGTATGACTATTCTGGGTATGGGCAATCGTCGGGAAAGGTTTGATGAACTGTTTAACTTCTTAATAATTAATTGAAAAAAAAAAACTTCTTTTATGAGTTTATTGGTTCTTGTGGAAGGAACTGAAATGGCCATCTGAAGACCATTTCCTGTGTTGCAGCCGAGTGAGCAGAATACATATGCTGATATTGAAGCTGCATACAAGTGTCTAGAAGAAAGCTATGGTACCAAGCAGGAAGACATAATCCTTTATGGGCAATCTGTTGGAAGTGGCCCCACGTTAGATCTTGCTGCTCGACTGCCTCAGTTACGGGCTGTTGTTCTGCATAGTCCCATACTCTCAGGATTAAGAGTCATGTATCCTGTTAAGCGTACATACTGGTTTGACATTTATAAGGTAACATGCGTTTATCAATACTGTTGTCCTAACCAATCACTGAAGTGGTGATTTTATAATCTCTATAACATAATGAGTTTGTTCTTTGTTCTTTTCTTTTTTGCAGAATATTGACAAAATCCCACTAGTAAATTGTCCAGTTCTCATCATGCATGTAAGTATACTATTGCAATGCATGTTGAAGTGTATATAAAGCTTTCTTTTGTTCTTTTATAATTGCATATTTTGGGAAAAGCATAGCAAAATGTGTATCGGTGTTCGTGTCACAGTATAATTGGTGTTGGAATTGTTCGATTTGCTTCCTCCTTTATGTGCTTTTGTCATCTCATTTACAGTTTTTCCTTCTTTTGAAGAATTTAAAATGCTCCCTGTATAGTTAGAAGATCTCCAAATTTTTAGTTGTTCAAGTAACGAGGAATTTTCATTTAACCTAGAGTACACATAAGTTTCTGGCACTCGTAATGCATCCAGGTCTGTTTGTCAACTCTCAAGCTTCTTCATGTTTCGTTGCAGGAACTTTGTTATGTGTTAATCTATGTATCTATGCATGTTTCTCTGTGTTCCTCCAACCAAGTATTACATACTTATTGTTCTCCATAAGATATCTCAACACTCTACTTCTTGTAGACTGCCTTTAGTTTACTTGGTTTTTTCCTCCTTTTTTAGATTTTTCTAGAGAGGCGTATTGTGATAGTCCCTGCAGAAGTGACAGGGATTATCTTCTGGTATTTCATGGATGATTGATGATAGGGGTTTGTTATTTATTCTTATTTGGCAGTACAAGTCTTTTCATGTAAATCTGACACATTTGGCTCTGTACTGGTGTTATGGTCCACGCAGGTGTCTCAAATTCAAACAAGAACATAGCTGTCATGTATGTGACTTGTTAACTTACTAATTGTAAAGATTGGAGATCCAGACAAAGTAATTAATCATAGTCTTTGAAGAATCTTAGCTGAACTATTACAATAAAGGCCCCCCAATTTTATTTTATTTTCGATAAATGAAAGGAAGAAGAAGAACAATGGGATAATTTCTTTTATATTTTTCTTTAATCATGTACCTAACCTTCACAAGGATTGAAATTTCATTTGGCAACTGTGGGAGTAGGTTTCCCAGTAAAAAAGAAAAGGTAAAACAAATTTTTTAAACATGATAGGGGTTAGAGCAGTCCTGTAGTTGGAAGAGGTAAGGTATATGGACCCCATGGATGGTCTAATCAGGATTCCTGAGCCTTTTGTTTTGTGCTCATAGGAATGGTGCTGTGTGCTGACTTCTGACATCACTGAGTTCTTTTATTTGATTGTCCTTGAGGTTCTGACATATACAGCTGAAGTAATTTTGTCTTCTGTAATAATTAAATTTGAAATATTCGCTGTGCCATGGATGATCTAAGATTTAACTATTGCGTTGTGTAATGGAGAAAACAGTCAAAATTTCCCTTCAACAAAAACTAGAAAAAGAACATGAAAAAACTGCTTTTCATTCTCCATGACTCTCTGTCTACTAAAAAGTGAAGTGTTTCAGAGAGTGTTCATTTCATCCCCCGACCCCTCTTTTTTTTTTTTCCTGTTTGGAATAATCAGTGTTTAATGTTGTTGAATAAGATGTTGATCCTTTCATTCGTTATCTTCTTTCAAGTTCTCAATATCTAGATGCTAGGAGGTTTTATGAGGGTTCATTCATTTATTTTAAATGCATGCAATCCCACCAACTGAATGCAAGATGCCCTTGAAAAGTTAATTGACTTGGGATCTATTATTCGTAATTGCCTTAATATTTTGATCTTTTTATTTGTAGGGAACTTCAGATGAAGTTGTCGATTGCTCCCATGGTAAGCAATTATGGGAACTCTGTAAAGAAAAGTACGAACCACTTTGGCTTAAAGGAGGGAACCATTGTGATTTAGAGCACTATCCAGAGTATATCAGGCATCTGAAGAAGTTCATATCAACTGTGGAGAAATCTCCTTCTCAAAGATACAGTTCCAGGAGAAGTACAGATCAGTTTGAGCAGTCACGGAAGAGTACTGATGTCTTTGAGGTTTCAAGGAAAAGCACAGATCGAAGAGAGAAACCAAGGCACAGTACTGACAGGCTCGAGAAACCAAAAATTCAATCTAATCATGTTGACAAGCTAGAAAAACTAAAAAATCTGTCAAATAATGCTGATAAGCTAGAAAAGTTAAGGATGTCATTTGATCAAATGGAAAGGTCTCGGAGGAGTGTTGATTGCCATGAGAAATCCCGGAAAAGCATCGACCACCAATTGGAAAGAGCACGGAAAAGTGTTGACAGGTTGGAAAGAATACGGACTGGTTGATACTCAAAACCAACTGTAAAATTTACGCATGGGTTTGGTGTTGTGGGCAATTCATTTGGTTTTTCTTTGCTAATTTATATGGTTTTATGGCTGTGTTGCATTGTCTCTATAATAACAATGGCATGAAATGAGAAAGGGTTTGGTGTTATAATGATTTATTACAAATGACTCTAGCAATGTCTTTAATATTTCATTTCCAAATTTCGTAATACAAATATGATTTTCCATTTTCATGCCATCTGACGAGAAAAAAAAAAGAAGAAGAAAGATTGTCCAGTGTTATGCTCCTCAATTCTAAATGTTACATCAAGTGGATAACTCAGATGTTGCCATTCATGGTTTTGCATCAGGAGTCAAGTCATGGATTGGTTATGGGCAAGTGCCACAGCAGTTTTCGCCAGCAGACCCATCTGTAGAAAACTTGCACTTGAAAAGAGATTCTTCATGTGGTTGGCTCGTTAGCAGGCTATCAGTCTAGTAAGCCGGGAGCAGGATTAGAACGCAGATCCTGGGTGACATGAATCTCCTTTTCTGCCACCGGAGTTGCAGAATTCTATACAATTCCCTGCAAAGAAGATAATCTCAGCGGCCGGGAGGGTCATCGTGCCAGAAGTTACTGAACTCTAAAGGACTGCATGTATTGGACATGGAGCCTTCCATGTGACTGGACAGAAGTGCCTGTTTCCTGAAGCAATTTTCAGTTAATGATCCATGTAGCACAATGGTACAATTTGCATGCAACAGGAAGAATGAATAGTTTCTGACAGACTACAGAAGTGGCAGCTGTACATGCCTCCTTTTTTTTATGGTTGCAAGTAAAAGCTTTGAGAGCCTCTGTTGTTATGATTACAGCAGAGTTAACGACGCCAGAACCAAATTGGTGATGGCTATTAAATATTACAGTCCAACTGTAATCTTCACCCTGTACTGTTTGCATTGGTAGAAAGTACAAAATGCAGATGAAATTTTGATTTTTAAAAGTGTCTTTTAATTAAAAATATATTAAAACAATGTTTTTTATATTAACACGTAAAAATCATTTAAAAAATCAAGTTAATATCATCCACAATATCAAATACAATGCAAAAACAAACACTCACCAAACCGTGCAAATTAGTCCTAGCTTTGCTCAATAGGCTGTACAATCCATCAAAGCTTTTTAAAGACCTGTTGCCAGAAGAGGTGATGCAGGGGTAAGAGATGTTGCAGGAAGTGTGCAGTGTTGTCGATTATGAACCAACCACACCCCACTCATCGGCAAACCCTTCTTCTATTGCCAGTAGTGAAGTATAATTGATAGTTGTATCCATTATCAAACATAATTAAACACCATCAATTTAACCAGGCAATGCATCCCAGGTGTCTCCTTTGCATTAGCTAGGAAACAGCTTCGATCCACCCCAGAAACAGTATCTATTTTATTATACTACAATTCACTTCGAGAAAAATAGAGCATTAATTACAACAAAAAAGTCCACATGGAAACTTAAAGTATGCTAAAAGAGAAGGAAATTGGAAAAAACAAATTTCATGCATTGCCATTTCCACTGTGATTGGAATTATGATAATATTTAAGGTGTTTTGTTGTTTGAAAATATATCAAAATAATATTTATTTATTTTTTTAAAATTTACTTTTGACAATAATTTATCAAAAATTAATTTAAAACCAAAAAAATATTCAAAATCATTTTTTGACCGTAAAAACACACTCTTGATGGTTTAAGAAAAACAAGTATGATACACCAACAAATGCATCAACAAATCACTTCAAGCAAAACCACACCATTAAAAAGTGTGTGTGGTGACCATGACTCGTATTTTAAGTTGAAGGACACAAGGTTTTTTTGTCCTTGGGTTCTCGATGAGGTCCAAAGGCAGAACCCAAGAAGTAGTTGCTTGCTTTTGTTGCGTACAGAATGGTGCTTTTTTGTGCCCACTGGGATTCTATTGTATACCATGCTGTATTTCGTTTCTGAGACGGAGACAAAACATTCAGTGTTTGGTGTGGGTTTAGTTATATTTGAGATTAATGTTGGAGAGTTTTCTTCTTCTTCGGAGTTCTGGTCACTTGGTTAAGTTGGCTTTTGCAAACTGGTCACCTCAAAACAGCTGGGATTGCATTGAAGGTTTCAGGGCAATGGTTCATGTTGCAATTCAAACGAATCCCATGTTAGTGTTGACTTAGAAGTCTTTGCCCAGACAGCCATGGACTTCATGAGAGCTTTACAGGCAATAAAGTGCCAATGTGTTGGGAATTGTTAAGGTGTTGCAGCATCGACATGGAAACTGTAGCTCAAGGCACTGGATACAAAACTGTAATTGGCACTAATTGCAATTTTTTTTGGAGTTTTCATTCATCACTCAACTCCCGGGAACCATCCACCCCCACACTTTTTCATTACAAAATAGCAACAAAAATTTACGACATAAAGAAACAGTGAAACATAACACTCGAGGCTCCAAGTTATTGTGCACGTTATGTCGCTTGTGTGGTAAGGAATAAACCTCAGACCACCACCGAGGAGCCTCTTCCACCCTTTTGGTGGTAGTCTGACTCCATTTCACCTGCAAAGCTAAAGAGAGGGTTGCAAGCTAGACAAACATATGGCAAGTGATCACCAAACCTGCAAAAAACAAAACGAAATGGGAAGTATTTTTGTTCCTTAACCTGAGGAAAGTGGTCTAGCTCTAGCAGCAAAATAATGTTGGATAGTGTAGTAGTAAGAAGATGCAAGATAGAATCTCTAGCAGCACATCCATCTTCAAATTAATTTTTTCACCTTGGTCCTCCTAATTCTCACCCGTTTGCTCTCCGCAATATGCATGCTTCCTGCCCTTTTGTCTAGACATCAAGAGGATGAAGGCTAGAGGAGTACCCAATAGTAGCGGAAACAGTGCATCACAAGTGAATCTTTGGTAAAGTGAAAGTTTAAAGAACATTATGGGATTATGAGCATCATATGCTGTGAATTCCTTTCGTTCTTTCTAAGCTTCTAAAGGATCAAGGTTTTCAAATAGGAAAAAGTGGTGTGACTGGCCATCACGTGCTCCATGATCGGGAATCAGTCAATGGCTCAATCGGCCTGTTAACGATTGAAATTGGTGCCATAACTTTAACTTCTAACCATGACCTTGCACGCTAACATTCTACAAAACAGAAGAGAAGACTAGGGTGAATTGCTCAGCAGCTGAATGAGAGCTTCGATTGATTTTTATGGTTCAATTACTGAAGACCATGATGAACTGCACTGATGAGAATTGAGAAGTCTTAGTACATGCATAAATTCTTCAGAGTTTGGACTGCCTGGTAGCCACAACTACATCGGAAAAACCATGTTCAGATAGTAGAAGAAATGCAACTCTACTGCAACTGAATTAGACCTCTCATGCCATCAGCTCACCCCTAGTAATAAACTGCAGATTTGAGGTTATGCTGCAGGAGAGCCATGAGCGGGGACCTGTTTTAGCAATAATAACAGCATTTGCACAGACAGAATAAAATTGTTTTGTCGTTTATGACGAACACACTAGTCATGCACCCTCATGCCATGCACTCAAATATCAATGATGTCACTCAAATATCAATGATGTCGTGCTAACCCAGCCAAGACAGGAAAAAACGAGAAACATTCTAGGAATTTGATCAACGCCATCTGAGTGGGATATTTATGATACAAAGACAAACTGATAAATTGACCATATCCCTTTTCAAAATACCTGATGCTAACAAGAAAGGTTTCTTTATTTCTTCTTTTTTTTAATCTGAACTCAGCAAAAAATATTAATTGGCTGTGTTACAACTTTCAGAAATGGAACAATCCAACAGGAAAAGTGATCGCCTTTGAAAGAATTGAGTATTCTTGTTGAACAAAAAAAGTCAGGTTCCTAATGCTTTGCAAGCCAATGTATCACCAACATCATTTTAAATAGAATATTTGGAGCAAGTACATGTTTCAAGGAGCTCTGTCAAAGGGCTGTGTATCATTGTAACAGACATCCCATACAGCTTCCATGGCATCCTTTGCGGCTGCTTTTGAGCAGTATGGGTTGGCGAACATTGATTTCATAACTCTTCTTTTCACACAGTCCTTCATATTTACATTCAAAAGTTAATTATACTGTTATATATCAAACAATAACAAACCAGGATGGATAAGAAAGACATCATAAAAAGTAAAAGTGAAAATAAAATAAAATTGAGGAATGTAACTAAAGTCCTTGTTTGTTAGACACTTGCCACCGCCAATGGTGCGATTCAGTTACCATGTTTTCACATTATATACTAGTCACCAAACATGACATTGCTTTAAAGATACCATTGTTGGCATTATACACTACCAGCGGTCCATGGAAGTCTTTGAATGATGCCATGCCATGAAGCTTCCATACTAAGGGAGAAATAACTCTCCAGGTTTTATTGAGTTCTCACTTCCCATTATGTCTTGGATGGAACTTAAACTGCATTCCTATGAATCTCAAACCATTTGTTATTAGTCCTGGCTACATGGATAAGAGTTCTTTTCATTGGAAACATTCCTATTCCTAGCTCAACCAAGTGAATAACATCAGATTTCATTTCAATTATTTTAGTTGATACATATCTGCAGCATATCTATTTATGGAAGCTGATAATGTGTAAGCTCTTTGGGCACATTATCAGTATAGCCAAAAAATTTTGGACCCAGTTTATCCTCATCTATCAACTTGGCCAGGTTTTTCAATCAAGGGTAAAATTGTAAATCTAATAAATCCACCTATCTTCCCCTACCCTTTGTTGGAAAACACCAGCCTCTCTTTCTTCTCTTCTCCTCTCCTCCTTTTCTTGTCTCAGTCTACTTAATCTTCTCTCTATCAATTGCTATTTATACACAAATGCAAAAAAATATTAACCATCAATTGCCCTAATTTTGTAATTGACCCATTGACAATAGCTTGATAAAGGTGATTTCAAGTTAACACAACATACATCCTTGGAAAATAAGAGAATTATTCTTACTTTTCAATATATGTTTATACCAAAGACACAAATTATTGTCATTGAATCATGTAATCAAGACCAGTAAAACGAAGTTTTTATATAGTCAAGAGTGAGAATTTAGTTTCAGATAGTTGTCAAGTTTAGGTGGATTTCTACGGTAGTACAAGTTAAATTATATATTTTTTAAGGGTTTTCATTTTTCCAAATAATTTGAATTAACAGAAATGATGAAAAGGAACATACAAATCAACAACAATCATGTTTTGGAATTCATATATATGCTAGCAATTGACTAAATAAGCCTCCATATATCTTTTATAAATAGTGGAGCTAATTTTCAACATATTAAAAGTAATTGAATTATCCTGCATGCAAGGGTGGGCTTGTGGCTAGTTTTATAATATAGAAATTACATTCCTTGAGCTTTAATCTAGAAGAACACCTCGTTCTCATTGTTGTAATTTCTCGTATTCTTCACTAATAATATATTATTCTTTATCAAATCGAAGTAATATTTAACAACTTAGGAATTGAAAATTTTCACCTTGTGTTTTTTCTAGGTGGAAAACTAATCTGAAAATAGCAGGTTCCTTTCCTAAAATACTGCCAAATATGGAAGACAACTCAATAATTGAAGTTGTCCCCCACTAAAAAAGGCACTTCAACTGCAAGGATCTCAAACTCTTCAAACTTAACACGTGATGTCCTGCAGCACTGAATTCTAATGGAGTGCATTTTAGTAAGACTCCAATTTCCATCTGTACATGGTGATTTCAAAGGCAAAAGAAACCTCTACTGAAAATTTGGCATAACCATTTACCCTCAATTTACAGCCAATGAAAAGACTGCTGTTTTCATCTCATACGCAAGCAGATGTGTGAATATAGTGGACATGAGTAAAGTTTATCTGTAAGGTTTCAGCAGAATTAGAACTCACCTGCTCATGGCCTCTTAATTTCATATAACCCCGCAGCAATTCTCGTTTGTAATGGCAATCACCACTTAAATGGCCAGCACGAATCTGTACACAAAAACAAGAGAGGAAGAATAAGTATCAAGGAAGGGAAAAGTAGTAGTTGCAGCACTTACTATTTGTAAAAATATATGGTACATTTTAACAAGACTCCCAAGTTGCATCTGTACATGCCAAAGTTCATGAAAAAGAATCGGTCGTTGTTGCAGTGATACACACCTCACTACAGGCATGATGAGCACAGTTAGCCCAATCCAAGTTCGCAGCCCGACAGTCATCATAAGCATGAATCAGCTCATGTATAACAACTTGGTTTACATCATCTTGAGTGTTCATGTGATTACTACACACCATTATCTGAAAAACAGAACCTAAATAAGAAGAAACACTTAAGCATGCCAAAGGAGAAAAACATACCCAAAAAAAAAGGCCTTCATGATAAGCTGGCCAATTGTTTGAAGAAATGCATATAATCCAACAAGAAATACATGATTCAGAAACCAATAGAAACCTCAATTAATCTAAAGAAAAACATCATACAATCAAATGCCTATAGAAAAAACAAACATAATGTAAATTCTACTGTATTAAATTGACATCCAAATGAAAATAAGGAGTAAACTCACATTATAAACCAAAATACAATCCACAAAATCATGAAAAAACGAAAAATTAACAAAGCAATGAGCCAAGGAATGATACCCCTTCGCCACGAACATAACCACCAGCAATCTTCTTATCACAATTAACAGCTTTCAAGAAATTTTCACCAACTCCACACCCTGCTTTCTCCATATGCTCCCTCAAAAATTTCACCATTGGAGCTAATACAATACAAGACAAAAAAATAAACAAATTTTTTTAAAAAAAAAAGTCTGTGAATGATCTTCAAATCAACTTAACTATAGTATCAAATAAAGTTAAAGATACCCATTTGCTTTCACCATTGATTCTAAGCTACAAATTGGAGGAAAAAAAAAAACCTCCACTCTAATGAGATTTATGAATCAGAATGAGAAACGGAAGGGTTTTGAAATTTTACTCCGGAAACTCCGGCGAATCATATTTTTGCATTCCTCTACTGTCGTGCCGTCGGAGCCGGGCGTCGTGCCTGGTTCCTCCGTCATTTTCCGAATGTTGGGCTAGGAGATTTCTGTGACGGGGTTTTTCTGGTCCATGTTTGGGTTTTAATGTACGTTTGGCACCATAGTTTTTAAACCGACCTGGGTCAACCCGGCCAGTCTTGGATTATTAAAGCACCCTTTTATTTTTGTTTTTTTATTACTGGTTATCTACTGCCTGTGGTTGTACCATATATTAAAGTAAAAAGGTGGATAAGTTATCCCATATTTTAATACAATAAAAACTAGGATTATGCATGCAAATATAGATATCACTGACTATAAATTATGATAAATGATTGCGGGAACTTATATAGCATTACACCATTTTATTTATTTATTTATTTATTTCTTCAGCATGAAAAATACAACCATAAATTGATTGAAATAAAAGGTCTGAGATTGAAACTGTCACACGGTGACAAATCATCACCGACCAAGAAATTAATTGTTTTGGAGTTGCCGACTAGAGCTTCTAAAATAGATATTAATTTATTTATAGATTAAATATTGGGTTAGTTATATTTAAAAAAAAAAATAGACATTGTTATGTTGTTTGTGTTTTTTCTAAAATTATTCTATCCTTTTAGTTTATTCATAATTTTGAAATCTTATCTAGGATTTTAAAATTGATGCATTAATAAATGAACGCGTTGAAAATATATTTTTGAATTTTAAATTTTTTTGAAAAGATTTTGAAAATTATGAAAATTGTGTGAATGCATTAAATATATATTTTTTGAATTTTTTTTATTTTTTTATTTTTTGGATTTGTGAAAAATATTTTGAAAAAAAAAGTCAAAATTAAGTTATGACAATTCCCCTCCTCTTTATATCACTTATAGTTTAAAACAATGTTGTCAAAATCGCGAGTTGACTTGTAAAATCGTACAATTTTATGGGTCAACATGTATATAACGTAAAAAATCGGGTTAAAAACTCAAAAATCAACAAACTCGGTAAAAGCATATCAAGTTTATGAGTTTGATAAAAGTTTAAAAAAATTCATTGACTCCCTATCCCTAAGTCCCAACACTCCACACTCCACAGTCCCCACTCCTCAGTCTTCCCTTTCCTCTTTGTTCTTTGCCCAAATCTCAAATTCGCAACCCTA
>Ga0325411_1003517_pt1 | contig 17672 bp, 13 predicted proteins | sample PopdelMetagenome_13_FD_206181 | JGI IMG/M metagenome (GOLD analysis project Ga0325411, IMG submission 206181) | Populus deltoides microbial communities from Bellville, Georgia, United States - Xylem-PdIQD-R4 | ecosystem: Host-associated > Plants > Phyllosphere > Stem > Wood/Secondary xylem...
GTGTACATAATTCAGACAAATTGATGAATTGTAGGACAGGACTTGAGCTTTCACCTCTCTTGCTAGAAAAGAAAGGTTACTTGCTGAGTATATCTTGTAAATTATTATTATTATTATTATTATTATTATTGTGTTTTTTTTTTTTAATTTTAATTTTGATAAATAGTCTACGCTCTCCCACTTTCATTTAAAGGAGGTTTTAAAGTTGAGGCTTTTAAATCACAATTCCCGGTTCAAGTCATTGGAATGTAAAGTTTCTTTAGCTTATTTAACCAGTTTATTTCCCTAAGCTATGGATATATATGGATGATAAATTTTTAGAAGTGTTATTTAGAGGTCTCCTCCACCTTCTTGCCTTGCTAACTTAAATAGTCCCCTTGCATATATAAAGTACTTGTTTTCCATATCTCAACGCACCTATGAAGTTCACCCCATCCATTCGAAGCTCAACATCTTTCCAAGGCCCAAAACTACATGAGCCAAAATTATGTATCATTAATTGACATCATTCATTCGTGGGGAACATGAATGTTATAACTAATTTTTGATTTTTTTAAAATGAAAAGCAATAAAAAAAACTAATAACTTGGCAAGAACAGCTGACTGAGAAGAGTTTCAAATGCATAGAGGAACCGTGCTGGAGTTTTGAACAAAATTGAAAACCCAATTGTACCTCAATATATCCAAGATTGAAGGATAATTTAGATTCAAGGTCAAACTAAATGATTATTAGATGAATTTGCATAAAAATTAAGTCTAGGGACTTCATTAGACTTTTAATAAGCCAATTTGATTTAATCATGACCCCAATTAAAGGATTAATTAAGTTTAATAATTAATTTAGGTCAAATTAAAAGAATTAATTAAGTGCAAGAACTTAATTAGACTTTTAATGGATCAAATTAATTTTATTAGGAATTTAATTGGTGAAAAATTAAGTTTGAAAGCTTAATCTGGGCTTAATTGAGAAGATTAGGATTTTAGAGGACCATAAATAATTTTTCCAAAATTCAAATGGGTGAAATCAAGGATAAAGTTGTAAGAAAATCAAAGTTTGAAGGTAAATTAAAGGCCAAATTGAAAAAATTCAAAATCAAGGATCAACTTGTAAAACACGCGAGGCTTCTTTTAGGATATTTTGAGTGGGGCAGCACCGAGTTGGTATATGAGACTACATAACACAAGGATCTAAAGTTGAAAAGATCTGATGTACGCTTTCATCAAGCAATATCTATACAATATAGATATTGCCCTTGACAGAACCAGTTTGTCTCATCTAAAGAAGGGGGGTAAAGAAAGCATGAGAGAGTATGCTCAAAATAGAAGGATCTGGCTGCACATGTACATCCTTCACTTTTAGACAAAGAAATGGTTATCGTATTTGCAAATACACTCAAGGCGTCGTACTATGAGCATGCATGGGTAGTTCAACACAATAATTTATTGATGTTGCAGTCGTGGCTAAGTGCATAGAGCAAGTTTAACTACCCCCGTTACCATTACCCTTAAATGAGATGTAGCAAAAGCTGCTAAGCATTGAATAGGTAGCCTCGGTACCGCTCACATTTCTGCAGCCACCCTACCGCAACTTGTATAAGCTAGACCTCACCTGTGCGTACCATACTAGCATTGCATGACATAAAATCCATACTTGCAATGCCTTTAAGAAAAATTTCATGCAGTTAATTAAAGTTGGGTGGATAACATTTAAGGAGACCCCAAAAATAAATACAAACCCTCTACCTAATCATACATCGAGTAGTGGATCGATAAATACACTAAAGGCAGATTACCCAAGAAGTTTAAAGGTGTCGCTGGATAGAATTTATGAAATGCTGATGAAAGCCGAGTACAAGAAGGGTAGTTATGAAGAAGGATTAACAAGTATGAATTTCTGTAAGTATCACGGTGAAGAAGTCCATATGATCAACTTGTACAAAGGCTTCTGTAATGAGATGATACAAATGTTGATTCAAAAAACTCTTAGAATTGAAGGAGGAATGGGTAAAGAGGTATCCATGGTGGATGAATCTAGCAAAAATAAAAAAGTGTGCCGGGTGTAATTTACTGCAAACAGGTTGCCTAAATTGGTCATATTTAAACCTATAGTGGCAAATAAGGAAAACTATAATGCCTTACCGTATAACTACAGGTAATCCTTCTAGAGCACGTAACTAGCGCTCGTCTTCCAAGTAGAAGTCGGAGGCCTAACCCGTAGCAAAAAATGCTTTACCTCGAAAGAAATTGAGAAATAAAAGAAGGCTAAGGGGAAAGAAGTAGTTCACCTGACTGAGGAGGTGAACAAACTCATCACTAAAGAAGAGACCAATGAGTTCTTACAGTTGATGAAACACAATGAATACAATATTATTGAGCAGCTTAAAAAGACTCATATCGGAATATGATTGTTGTCATTGATTTGAAGCTCCAAATCACATAGAAAGGCTTCATAAAAGGTGTTGAATGAATTGTACGTGCCTCAAGATATCAATTAAGAAACTATGTAGCACCTGGTAAGGAGAATCCAGGCTTTAAATTATCTATACTTCATCAAAGATGAGTTGAATCTTGGTGGTACTGGGCATAACAAGCCATTGTACATCATGATGCAAGCAAAAATATCCTAATATGAAAGGTACTGATTGATAATGGTTTGACATTGAACGTGCTGTTAAGGCACATGTTGAAAGAAATGTTCTTTGATGAGTCCTACACTAGACCTAATACCATGATGGCAAGAGCATATGATGGCTCGCCAAGATAGATAATTGGGACCCTAAAAATAAAGTTATACGTGGGGCCACAAGTGTTCTTGGTGACACTACAGGTGATAGATATCCACCCTTTTTATAATATATTGTTAGGAAGACCATGGATTCATGCGGCTGGAGCAGTAATTTCTTCTTTGCACCAATGCCTAAAATACATTATGAATGAGATGTTGATAATTGTTAAAACCGAGGAGATAATTTATATGATTAAGAATGTGGTTGTACCATTCATCAAGGTAGAAGATTGTAGAGACAAGAATATTCACACTTTTGAAATTGTGAATGCTGAATGTGTTCCTGAAGGCGCGGTGCTAGGAAGGTAAAAAATATCAGAAGTGGCAAGGATGACTGCTAATTCCTTCTAGAAGCATGAGATCCTTTTTCAGTATGATCCTGATACTATGATGCCTAAGTGAGGTAATTTGATGAAATTAAAGTGTGTTGACCAGGGGTTTGAGATTGGATATAAGCCCAAAAAAAACGACTACAAGTGAGTCGCCAAGATCAAAAAGGAAGCTAGAATGACGAAGATTGAAGGACGAGATCCAAAAAATGTTTGTTAATGATTTTCATTTAGTTTTGCACATGTTCATTAATGGTTTTCATTAAAAATGTTAAGATAAATTCCAATATTTCATATCAAATAATTTAAAAATTTTCATTTTACAAGCTAGTAAATTGAAAAAGAAGAAGATAAATTTACTGTAATTTGAAACTAAAATTATCTTTTAGATTATATTGAGATTTAGCGCCTTTGAAAGCTATCATTAATAGTGAATGCATTGCGAGATGACATTATCTAATGTCGATTAGATTTAGGATAAAATTGATAAAATCAAAAGATTTGGATGAAACTGATAATGAGGTTTTAGGTAATCCGTCGGGAGTGAAGCCACACTATTCAATAGCTGGGCAAACTGGGCCGAGTCAAAGAGGCCCGCCACCTGTTCGACTTCATTCTTGCTATCTGGGTACGCGAATGCTGGATTGATTAATGGAGCGAAAACTATATTTTAAACAATGTCGGAGCGCAATGTTGTTAGTAGGAGCGCAATGTTAACTGGGTTTCTGCAGACTGGTGCTATAAAGAATGATAGGAAGTTGTTTGATGAAATGCCGGACAGAAATGTTTCATCATGGAATTCGATTATAACAGGGTATTGTGGAAGTGGGCTGATGAGGGAAGCGAGGTATTTGTTTGATAGGATTGGGGGATTGAAGAGTCTTGTTTCTTTGATGGTTGTGATTTCTTGGAATGCCCATCAGGCTTTAGACCACACAAAAGGGGCTTGTTCCCATGTCACCAAGTGAAATTATCAGCTAAACCAGCCAACATCCACTTTGTTCTGTTTTTCTTGTTGTTGCATTACATGCTGAGTTCTGCAACTAGTTAAAGTTTGTTTCCTACGGTCCTTTTATATTATTCTATTTCGGCAACTGTTATTGGATAGTGAATGATGGGTACCATCATGACTTATGGTAACAATGTTTAACCAGCATATAAGATTAGAGGTTGTGGTTATGTAAACCCATGTGCGGGCTGTGCTCGCTATTTCCTTTCTTCGTGTGTTTTCAGTGTGGGGGGTAAAAATTGGTATGAAGAAGAAGATCCTGGGTGGTAGAAGCTTTAACTGTCAGAATTGCTTTCCTAGCTTTCTTGTCAGATTTTGATCACCCTATAGGTTGGAATTGCTCAAAAGCCATTATATGAAAAGCTCCTCCTAGTTTGCTAGTATTGACATTGAAAATTCACAAGAAGAAGAAGATCCTGGGTGGTAGAAGCTTTAACTGTCAGAATTGCTTTCCTAGCTTTCTTGGCAGATTTTGATCACCCTATAGGTTGGAATTGCTCAAAAGCCATTATATGAAAAGCTCTTCCTGGTTTGATAGTATTGGCATTGAAGATTCATAAGAAGAAGAAGAAGATCCTGGGTGGTAGAAGCTTTAACTGTCAGAATTGCTTTCCTATCTTTCTTGTCAGATTTTGATCACCCTATTGGTTGGAATTGCTCAAAAACCATTATATGAAAAGCTCTTCCTGGTTTGCTAGTATTGACATTGACAATTCATAGAAGTCATCTCAATCTAATGAAACTTTAGTTATGCTAAAAAGTTTAGAATTACGTAGATTTGACCACTGGTAAATGAACTTAAGTTCACACAAGGATCTACTTGCAATGCAACGGTTTCCATAGAGTTCATTCCATGCAGTCATGCACACTGTAGATTTCATTTTCTCGCTTAAACAGTTAGAAATAGACCTTTTATCCCTTTTTGTTTTTCATTTCTGTCCATTCTCAGTACGGAAGAGCTGAGAATTTTGCTCGGATGATGCCCATGATTCAAGGCAAGAATGTTACCATTTATCAAAGGCCAAGCTTGTCCAGGCAATTGGCTAGCCTCTGGCCAGTTACCATTTTCCAGTAAGTCCTGTACACAGTGCAGAAATAGGGGATGGGCTGGTAAGCAAGTTATTCTCTTTCATAGTGACATTTCTTGTGCTGCTGATGTAACTGTCCCAAATGCTTGTTACAGAGGTGTTTAGTAGTGCAGATATGCATGGATAGGAATGCCAGTTATTAGCAAAGGCGTCTCTCTCCCTGTAGCCAGTTGGTAACCTTTACCTATTCAACATCCTCAAAATGCACACAGCTCATCACTGGCGGTATGTTATAATGTAGTATTATTAATAGAACGGACACATTTATTCAAACTCTCTTGTTTTTCAATTTTTTTTTGGCATTGTGCTACACTATATGCTCATGATTTCTTTTCATTGTTCGTTGCTGCTGATTATCGTTGTTTGTGAGTGAAACACAGGATTTTATGGAGGAACTCTTGGTTAGCTTGTTTCGCTGTCTCATATTGCTCAAGAAAATTGTTGTGCGGCATTCTCTGCAAATCAACTAGTTTCTTGGCCTATATTTAGCAACTGAGGATGCTCTTGTTGTTGCTACTTGTGAAGTAAGGGCAACAACAAAAATAGCTTTATGCGAGGGGGTATTTATAATACGATTTTTATATAAATCAAATGAAAAAGGAACAAATTGTTTGTCACAAAACAATGGAGTCCAAATTGAATGTTCAAGCAATTTGGAGCTTTGATTTTTTGAATGTTCAAGCAATTTGGAGCTTTGGTTTTTTAAACTCATTTGAAATTGTGGTAATAGTTGCTTTTTAATTTTTTTTTTGTTTGGAATGTATTAAAATAATTGTAACATCTCTATTCCCGAGACCATATATCAATTATGATAAGGGAAAAACATGGTAAATGGTTTTTTTTAAACCGAATTCATACAAGGTTCACTGAAATTTCGGCAGAATCTTCAATATACCAAGAGATCCCAAGTTATCGACAAACAACTTGTACACTTTTATTATTCATTATTTAATCTCATTTCAATCATCCTAAATCTTAAACATCATAATATTCAATGGTATAACCACAATATCCCAAATATTCATATTCTAAAATCAGACATAATTTAATACTTAAATAAAAGAAACAAACATACATGAAAGTTACGAATACATAGTAATACAATTTATGTTCAGACATTCAGTTTAAAGGATGTTATTACAATTCAAGTCATATAGTTTCTTGAAAGACAAAATACATTAACATTTGTTTAGTTCTAAATAACACAGAAGATATAGAATCCAAAATGTTACTCTGGTCGTGAATATGATGGACATGCAATAATATAACATTCAGAAATAATTATATTGAAGGCAATATTATCGTAAAAGAAAAATCAAACGGTGTGTGTGTATATATATATATATATATATGATATACTATCATAATTCTTTACAATTCCCTATCTAGTCTTCTTCTAATGCTTCTAGATTTATCCATTCGAGAATCACTAGCATTTTGATGGAAACTTCTATCTCCCTAACTAAGGGTAGTCCAGGTAACTCCTCTGGAAATGTCTCCAAGAATTCCCTTATAATAGGAACGTTTGCCAATTCTATACTCCCCCTTTTCAATTCCCTCATATGGGACAACCAAGCAAGGAACCCTTTTCTAATCAACTTTTTCGGTCATCATTACTAAGATTGTAGAATTCAGGACTACTCTTCTCTCTCCCCTAAATACTACCCTTTTCTTACCCATTCCTTGGATAGTCACTGTTTTAGTTAAACAATCCACTTGTGCTCTATGCCAACTTAACTAATCTATGACTAAAATCAAATCAAAATAATGCAATTCTAAAGGCATGAGGTCTACCTTTAATTTTACCCTCCAATGTATAGCGTCAACCGTCTATATATATTATTAATATTTATATTCTCTTTTAAGAGTGTACTAATTATCACTCCTACACTCGGTCTACTTGGTAATACATGCAAATAATTGACAATTCGACAAGCTTCAAAAGAATGACTAGCTCCAGGATCAAATAAAACATAAACTTGTATTAGACCTAGTTGTAATATACCTGCCACGGTGTCTGACGTAGCTCTCACATCCTCCTGAGTCATATGGTATATTTTTCCTCGAGTCCTTTCCTTCTGAAACCTAGGCCGACCTCTATTGGCACTCACTCTTGATTAAGTAGGTCATGCAGGCTAATCAATTGTAACAGGCTGTTGTTGACTTTGCATAACAGTTCCTTGTCCCTATGCCCCATCGGTAGCTCTGCGAGGACATTCTCTCTTATTGTGACCAGTGTCTTAACAATAAAAACAGCCTCTCTCCAAATACTAGCAATCCCTCCATCAATGCCCCTCACTCCTGTAGACATAACATCTTCCTAGAGTTGCCGAATAATCCGTAGGGTGTTTTTTTTATTACACCTCATACACAATGGGTATATGGGTCCCTTTTATTTCATAGACCCTTTTGCTGTATTGGCCCCTTGTCGAGCCTAGTTCCATGAAGACCCCTTAGTACTAGCCCACCCAGCTCCCCCTGAACTCCCTCTAGGAACAAAGCTTCCCCCTCTTCTTTGAAATTACCCAAATGATTATCAACTTTCCCCTTTCTTTGGAAGAGGGGGCCTCCCTATAGAAAGCATAAAGTCCCTTCTTTTAAACCCAGCTACTTGACTCTACTCAATTGCTGGCTTCGGGGTGTCTTTCATTACCCTCTCCATACCTTGAGTAGCCCACACCAAATCCCAAACAGACTGAAACTGCATAACTATCAAGATTACCTTCAATTCCTGCCTAAGTCTATCATGAACCTCTCTACCAAATAGAGCTCAGTTGGTAGGTATATGGTGACAAAAACTAATAAGTCCTGGAACCTCTCTACCAAATGGAGCTTAGTCGGTAGGTATATAGTGGCAAAAACTAATAAGTCTTGGAACCTCCCCTCATACTCCAGAACTGTCATGTCCCTTTGTTTCAGATCGAGGAACTCCTGTTCTTTCTCCTTTTTATGCTGCCAGGAGTAGTACTTCTCCTCAAATTCCTATCGAAAATCTCTCCACCTCAATTATTTTTTGCTCTCCTCTCTCTGATAGTTTCCAATAAAAAATGGGTGCTCTCCGTCAACAATTGGGTTACACAATTTACCCGTGTTCCCTTTGGCACTTGCATTGGATCTATAACCCTTTCCACTTTTCTCAACCAATGCCCGACTATTTCAGCGTCTTCCTCTCTTGAGTAAGTCACACAACCCATCTCCCACATACCTTTTACTCATTGGACTATGGTGACCACTCTCTTCGATCTAAGAGTGGTATTAGATGCTCCTGCTGTCATCCCTACTACCATTTCCTTAATCAGTTGCTCTATGAATGCAGGGTCTAAATACGGGTTAAATGCAACTGTCGGTGCCATTAGCGAGGGCTTATCATCTTGTCCCTGTCCATCTGTTGCCCTAGGCAATCATACCTCTGCCAGACGGGATGCAGAGTCATCTTGATGTTCTACTGATTCACTCTTCTTAAAGTGAGCTGATGTTGCAGGTAGGTGGGAGGCAATATCTGTTAGTGGATCCCCTTCTATTTCACTACCACACGACGAGTTATACCCTCTTCTCTGTACAAGAGATAGGTCAGTCCTAGCTCTTTGTTGTGTACGAACCATCCTGCAATATGTTTTCAAAGTCATATTAATATTCCAATCCTTTAAATTTCAACCAGATGCTCTAATACCAAAATGTAACATCCTCATTTCCGGGACCACTCATCAATCATGAAAAGGGGAAAACATGGTATTTTTTTTTTCAACCGGATTCATACAAGGTTCACTTAAATTTTAGTTGAAATTTCGGCAGAGTCTTTCCTATATCGAGAGGTCCCAAGTTATCGACAAACAACTTGTACATTTCTATTATTCATTACTCAATCTCATCCTAATTATCCTAAATCTCAAACATGAATTCCAACATCAATGCAGCCAATCGATGTCATTAACTATTTCCAATTCAGAATAGTTAATCAATTTTTCATAACACCTTGGAATATTTTCGGGAATGCCAACGTCAAAGATTCTTGATATCATTAGCTTTCACATTAGGAATAGCTAATCAAGTTTCATGGGACTGCTGATATCGACGTCACCCATCAATATCATTAACTATTCTTAACCCAAATAGTTAATCAAGTTCAGTGTCCCTCATTGTCTGGAATGGTCATATCGATGTTAGTAAATCTTATTAACATCATTAGCCTCCTGTACTCAAGATCGACTAATCAAATTCGAGAAGTGATTATCAATGAAGTCCATTAATATAGTTCATTATTCTTAATCAAGTCTACTTTCTTTTCTCATTTATTTCATCTTATCTTTTCTCCTTCTAGATTCATCCATAAATATGAAATCCAAGAATTGAACAAATCACTAAAATACCATTATTTAAAGAAAGTATAGGTATAGGACACCTACTTACTACAGAAGCTCGGCTCGCGCTCTCTTGCTGCTATTGTGCCCCTCTTACGGTCCCTCCTACATCCACAGGCATACTAAATTGTTCCTTACTCAATTTACATTTTGCATAATAACAATAATAACAACAACAACATTTACCCTTTTTTTTTACAATTGCTTCCTTACATTTACGTTTTCATTACATCTATTAAGATTATGGTTCATTATCCAAATCATAACTAACATCACAAATTTAGTTTCAAATATGGCTTATTTCCTTTTGAACACCAAGACACGACGATACACATTTTCTAGGAGGAAAACCTGATTTTGCCCCTAACATGACTAAATTTCTTTGTCTTGTCAATTTGTCAAATCTGCCAAGAAAGGTGGCAGCTCGTCCGCTCCTCAGATATTTATCTATATCTGGAGTTCTAGAGTTTCAAGCTAACATCCTTGCCTATAACTTTTCTGAAGAAACCTCCCCCAAAATTGTATCATCTTTAGGCCCTAATCCATTTTGGGATCAAGACGATGAATCTGTCCAGTTTTCATCAATGGTTTAAATGAATCTCCAATTATCTCCATTTCACCTTCCTAAATATGACCTCCTAAGGCCATTTAGGCAAAATTTTCCTTTTTGTGTAAGCTGGTCAAGAACTATTTCAAGAAATATACGCATTATTACTTCTATAATTTTCCTACATTTCACAACTCCTCCTACGACAAGCTATAGGCCATATATATGGCCCATAAACTCATTTCCACCCCACATAACACGTGAAATCGATTTGCAAAGTTCCCTTATCATTAAGTTATTGTGCTTCACTTATTAGTAAACTTTCTACTACACTTAATTCACTCATCAATATCATATGAAATCTCAAAACTCTCCTTCTCCCTCCTTAAACTTGTCTTGACTAAAACTTGGCCTAAGGGAACCAAGGGTTCATTTCTCCTTCTTATATGATAATTATCCTTTCTAGCTATTATTCATATTACAACAACACATCATAAGCAATTAACAAAGAAAATCACAAATTCTACTCTTCCCACTCACTCCTTTAGTGGTCGGCCATCTTAGATCCTTTTTCCATTGACTTTTCTTTGTTGTTTTTACATAATTTCACATTCAAGACAGCCTATAAAACTCTAATTAGTCCAATTTAAAACAATTTTATGTTTCCTCCAAATTTTGTTCAAGAACCGTAATTTCAATTCAAGATAATTACACAATTTCTAATTGAATTTAAGTTAATTCGTATAATTGAGTTTAGGACTCCATACTTGGGGATTATTTGAATTTCAATTCATAATTGGTTGAAAAATTCCAACCCTTCCCTCCTTGCATCTAGCCAACCCTCTTCCCTTTTCTCCTCACAATTTCTTCACATGTTTCTTACAAATTCTCTTGCCAAATGGTGTTTTACCTACCAACCTATTTAAGACTTGTAAAATCTTAACAAACTTTAGTGTTTCTCTCTCAAATTTTTGATGAAAAATCTGGAATTTCTCCCCTATTTTGTGTTTATGCTGCCATCCTCGTGAAGGAAGAAATGGGGTATTTATAGCCCCATTATTCTTAATTATGCTTTGACCCTATTTCTTTTTCCTTTTCACAATTTGAGTCACACTTCTTTTGTCTTTCATAATATATTTTTTAATTAATTGAATTTTGTTTTTATATAAGTTCATTCTTGGGGTTACAATAATATTTTTTAAAATTTATTTTTAACATCACAACATCAAAATGATCTAAAAAACACAAAAAAAAAATTGAAGCAAAAACAATTTTCAATTTTTTTGCAAACTCGCTTTTCGACCACAAAAACAAACGGAGCCATTTCTTGTTTAAGCCATGGATAGGTACAAAAGGTGGAGGAAGGGATCTCGCATGGTTATTTTGGTAGAGCTATTTATTTTTTTAATTTTTAAATGAAAACAAAATAATTAAATTTCTCTAATATATAATTGTAAATTTTAAAAATAATTATTTTTTAATGTTAAAATCACTTAATGGAGTTTGTTATTTCATTTTGGCTAAAAGGCAATATTAAGGTTGAGCTTGACATGGAATAAGATTACCTACAACTAAAAAAAATACTAAAATCTTTTTATGGTCCTTTGATGTTTATATGAACAATGAAGCAAGTTAATATATTTATTTAATCCACCTGATAACAACTTTGAGTCGTAGCTTAAATGTTAGCACATATATCTAAGCCTACAGGTCGAGAGATGCAATATCTTCTTTAAGGAGACAAACAACATGTCATTTGTTTGTTTTTCTTTAAAAGGGTAGGTAACATAAAAAAATAAAGTAGGGTCAGGAGCGCGGATTTGGCCTATTGGCCTACTATTGATAAGCCAGGCACTAGGCCTTGCCCTTTTCAAATTTTTTTTCTTTTTTTCTTCTTTGTTTTTGTTTTTTCCTCTAGGAAAGAAATTGACCAGATTCACTTACCCTTTAATTTTGGTATAGTTCTTAAATACTATTATAAATTTTTATTCAGATTTTAATAATTTTTTAAATTATTATGATATGATATGAAAATAATAATACAAATAATAAATTGTTCATGAAATTTCGATTCAAGTCTTTTCTTAAAAAAATTAAATATATTTTGAACATGATTTTATCATATTTATGATTTTTTTTTTACTTTCAATTACATATAAAATATTGATATACTATTTTGATATTTTTTATTAACTTGCTTTAACAATCACAAAGTGTTTTTTTTAACAAAAAGAATGATTTCAGTATAAATTTTTGCATATGCTAAAATAAACAAGAGATATGTTAATAAAAAGAAGAAAATATCTTGATAAGAAAAAATAGTCGAAATGACTATATTATTGCCTAGAAAAATTCTACATGAACACTTTTTTTTATATTTAAAAGTTTTTTAATTTCTCCCCAGGTAGTTTGGATATACAAACTAGTTTAATAACCTAAAAAATGTCAAGGATGTTTCCGAAAAAAATAAAAAATTATTTATAAAAAATAAAATTATATTTATTTATTTGAATGGAAAGTGGAAAAAAAAAGCAAGTTAGTTTTAAATTGAATATATATATCTTAAAAAATTCTTTAATCCTCTCTCCACTAGCCACTAGTTTGACATTTAACATCCCATTTGAGGTCAAATGTTAACTTCCTTGAATCTGCTTCCTTCCTCCCCGCCAATAGTCAATATGATAGTTAAAAAGTGATGCTTTTTTTATTTTTTTTTTACATCTTTACCCATGTAACAGACATAAATAAGGATAGTTGTTATAAAACCATTACATAAGTTAGACTAAATAATATTTAATTCCTGTGTTTTTAGAATTTCTAAAAGTAAGTTTTTTTTAGTTTTAATCATATCTCGGTCCTTTCAAATTTCCTTTTAATTTTATTGGTAGTAGGTGAGATGAGGAAAGTTAAATAGAAAAATGACATTTAAAAAAAAATGAAATTAGTTATGAAAAATTACCCCAATTGAGCCCTTGCTTTTGTGTCTATTTACCCCTTTAAAAAAAAACTCATCAAATTTAACCTACGTTTTACTTTATTGAAAGAAACTACATTAATGTTTACAATTTAGTCTAATATCAATAAAATGTCATGAATATAAGGGTAAATTTGATTAAATTTATTAATAAGGGCTTAATTGTGAAATTGACACAAACATGAGAGCTAAATTGGAAGATTCCCAATTAATTATAACATACAAGTCAAAACTAAATGAACACTAAATTATATTATAAACATATATAAGAGTGAAGGGTCAATAAAGGGTTTTCAAAACTAAATATACCATAAAAACCCTCTCTTGAAAAATAAAAAACCACTTAGAATTTTATAAGGCTAATTGCATTCATTCCATTCAAAATTCCTCGTTGCCACCACTTGTCTTCATTCATGTAGAACCCTCCTCCCCCCCGCTTTTTTCATGTGTTTTAATTGTTATTTTTGTAGTTCATAAACTAGTTTATACAAAATATAATTTTATAAAATCTTAGCATGCATACTAAACATAAATAAAACAACTATTAAATTTAAAATAATATAAATTAATTAAAAATAAAGTACTTATTTGTTGAAGCACTTAGAATCATATAAATATGGAACTTGTTATTGTTAATGATAAATTCTTTGTTTTTAAAACTTTATTGCTCACCTATTGGTGCAAATAAAATGACTTAAATTAACCTTATAAGATTCCAACAATACTACTTTATTTAGTTGAACTATTAAACAAGGTCCACAAACTCTAAAAATATAACTCAAAACGTAAACATAAGCGAAGGATAAAGAGGTTTATTACATGTCAAAATTCTCAAAAACAAAAAAAACCGTGAGTATAGGGAGATAACCAAAATACTTCATTTTTATTTATCATAATCTCCATTTGCCTAAACATTATTACAACCCTTTATATAGAAAAAAACTAGAAAACACTAATAGTACTGAATATGAAAAATAAACTAGGAATAATACTCCTTTTAAATAGGAAAAAACTATAAAAAATTATAATAAAGAATAGCAAAAAAATAAAGTTAACCAAGAAAAATATCTATTTTCCTAAAAACAACTCATGTATTAGTGATGTGAACCTCGTGATTACATTATCACGCAACTCACAATAAGATTGACAACGAATCTTGAAACATCAAAACATGTCTGGTAAGAGTGTGACACAATAAAAACTTATCTCAATGCACCAATACTATTGGAATAAGAACCCCACCCTATAAATACCAATTCTCGAATGACAAGTATAAGGAAGATGTCATGAAGCTAGTTAATCTTCAATAAATCAGTTTTAGTTCTTTAGAGAACCAAATAATATGAGAAAACCTGTCAACATTTAAGAACAATAGTTCGACAACAATATTAATCAAAACCTCAATAAAAAGTGTCTTGCAAGGAGTTTATATATTCCAAATAAAAATACCCTAATGGATAAAACCTAGTAGGATGATTTGAACCCATTTGCCCAAGATGTAGGCTGATATAAAGCCTAGTTACAATCAGATCCAAAACTAAATTAAAATAAACCCAAGACATTTAAAAATAAAAATTAAAATAAAGACTCTCCATGCTACCACAAATAACCAAAGAGAACTAAAAGAGATAAGTTTGATTTTCTTAGCTTAAAAAGTTTTTATAACTAAAATAAACCTTCTTTGTAACTTTATGAAGAGTTGCCACCTCTAAATGTCCCAAATAGACTAGGAAAATCTGATGTGAATGTGGAATTAATTCCATCACCTCTTGTTTTTCCTTATAGATCTAGGTTTCTTTGTAATACCTGGACAATAATAAATACAAATATATTCCTTTATTGTTGCCTTATTAGTTTCCTTCCTAGATTAGAAGAATTATTAAATAATCATTCCTAACTAAGAAATTAGACCTGACTAAAATCTTCCTTGAATTAATAAGAGAATATTTGCTTACTTGGAATCATTATAACATTAGGAAATCTTGGCCAGAGAAGGATTCCACAATGCCGGACATATCAGACCAATGTTGAACATGGATTGAGCCATTCTTGCACTTGGATTAGATAGACTAATACCTCCTTCTGATGCTTCAATGGATCTTTAAATCAGCCTTAACCAAAACCTTTATAACAAGCTCATTCATTGTCTCCTTCAATGCTTTTGTCTTGGAGCTTGTGATTGGAATAATTGGAACATGTAATGGATCCCTAATGGTATTTGTGGGCTAATCAGTATCAATTAGTCTCCCCAAGTTGGAAGGAACTCGTCATCGAGTTCAATATTTAATTAGAAATTGTTTTTCATCAAGAATATTCTTTTGTGCATGAGTTACCCCATCACGAGTCCTTAACACCTTTGTACAATTCACCTTATCATAGGCCCCTAACACAACACCTTTGTGCAGGTCACCTAATTATATATCCTTAAAACAACTCCTTTGTGCGAGTCATCCCATCGTAGATCCTACCACTACGATTTCAAATGACATCAACTAAAATAGATGAAAATAACACACTAGTTCTTGGAAATCTTTTTTTCTAGGGATAATATTTGTATTCCTTTCTACACAAGTATGTTGTATTTTGCAATCCTTTTCAGCCATGTTTGTCGTACATCACATAATAAAGTAAAATAACCACCAATGATTGTTGAGCTTTGATATCAATTAATACAGACCAGAGCAAAGGATACATGAATTTGTTACATATCAAAACTCTTAAAGACCATAAAGACTATAAGTATGGTGAGGCAAAAAAAAACTTAATTTTTATTAATCACAGGCTTCACTTTTTGAAAGGTTATTACAAGCTTTTATATAGAAAAAACTAAAAAAACCCTAATATTACTGATAAAAAAAACTAGGAAAAATATTACTTTCACAAAGAAAAAATTGAAAAAGAATTTAAATAAAATAAAATAAAATAAAATAAAACAAGAAAAAATAAAGTTAGCTAAAAAAAATAACTATTTTTCTAAAAAAAAGCTTGTGCATCAATCTTTCAACAAAAACTGGAACTCTAAAATGTATGAAAAAACTTAGTAAAAAGAAACTAAGAAAAGCAAAAAAAAAAAAAGGCTTGAAAGCTGCTACAAGGTGTGCAGAACATCGTGCATTCAACCTTTATTTATACTGACTTTTAAAACCCAAACTATACAAAATAAATTATACTAATTACCATAATTAATTCACACCATTTTACCTTAATGATCTATCATAAAAAGAATAAAAACCTAATGGTTTTTTTAATCTTAAAAACCACATGTTTTTCCTTTGAAAAAACTATTTAGGAAAAAAGATTATTTAGACTATTAATTCACAAGCTGGTAAAAAAAATTTATGATTCAAAACATTATTTTATAATAAACTAACATTCAAGTTCAAAATAGACCGACAAAAAACAAACTTAAGCTTTGGAACCCGAGACTCAAGTTTGAGTCTGTTAAAACTCATTTATGACTCTGCAACTTTCCACTTTATAAACTACAAAATATTCTTGTCTTTTTCAATGTAGGGTAAAAAAATTTTAATTTCACAATAACATGTAAACCAAGGATTTTTTTTAGATCAATTACTTATTGACACAATTTTGTTTTAATCATGTTAATGTTTTATATTAAAGAACTTTTGGTGGAGAATAATTTCTAATAAAGTTTTAACCCTATAAATAAGTAAATTTTATTTTTTTAGACTCAAATATGCTCATCAACCATGTTTTTAAGACAAATTTCAACAATTGTCTTAGATTTGGATCTTCAAATACATGTCTTTTTTTGTTTATTTTTTATCTTTATTTTTTAAAAAAAAATCAAGATCTTTATGGATTTAATTCTATAGTTTTTTATTGTCTTATTTTATATTTTAATTTTTGTTTCGAGTCCTTATCTCTTATGCTTTTAAGTCCTTTTAATGTACGAAGAATGATTATATTTGACTAGAGAAGTATAGCATCCGTTAAAATGATGGAATTTTTTTTTATCATCAATAAGACTAGTAATGTGATAATTTTTTTCATTAATAGATAATATCTTAGATTATTTGAATGTTTTTATTTTAATTAAAGTTTCAATAAGTTGTATAAATGTTTCATTATATGTTCATGATTACCAATAGAGAGGAATACTAATTTACTTTGTGACTAGCTTATTCACCTAAAATAAAAAAGTCAATTATCTATATTAATTGTTTTGATTTTGAATAGGAAATAATTTTGTTTCTAAACTTGTAATTTTATTAAATTTTTCCATATTGACAAAAAAATATTTTCTTATAAAATAACCAAATGGAATAACTAATTGCTCTAAACCCAAAAATAAGTAATATAAACATAAAGGTTGCCACGTAATTATTTCTGTGGGTCCTAGATGACGTGTTGTGAATCTTAGTTATGCACACAAAAAAAAAGAAAAAAAAAGAGGGAGATTTCCCGAACCACCAATAGCAAAACCTCATTCTCTTCAAACTCTCCTCTTTCTCTCTCGCTATACCGGTCTTCCTTTCAAATCAAGAGAAGAGAACGTTTGACCCTGAGAGAGATCCAGCGAGGCCCCCCCCCCCCCCCCCCCCCCGGGAGAAAAAAAAAC
>Ga0325411_1003518_pt1 | contig 17669 bp, 8 predicted proteins | sample PopdelMetagenome_13_FD_206181 | JGI IMG/M metagenome (GOLD analysis project Ga0325411, IMG submission 206181) | Populus deltoides microbial communities from Bellville, Georgia, United States - Xylem-PdIQD-R4 | ecosystem: Host-associated > Plants > Phyllosphere > Stem > Wood/Secondary xylem...
CAAACAAACACAGGAAAGTTTGGAAAGTGGTTTCCCGGAAACCACTTTCCGGAAAACAAACACAGCCAAAGGGAAAACACTTTCCTGAAAACTAAACCAAATTTTTCTTTGACTCGAAAGTGTTTTTCGTTGACCGGAAAGTGTTCTCCGTTGACTGGAAAGTGTTCTCCGTTGACCGGAAAGTGTTTTCCGTTGACCAACTTTCCTAATAGCAAACAAACACAGGAAAGTTTGGAAAGTGGTTTCCCGGAAAGTGAATTCCGGGAAACAAACATGGCCTTAGTTGTTATTGAAATAATTTTTGTATTATTTTGTTGAATTTTAGTTATTGTTTTCAAATTTTTTTGTTCAATTTCAATTAAATGCGCGTGATTAATTTTAATTATTATTTAGTATTTGTGCCATTTAGAATAATTTTTTGTAAATTTAGGATTGAAAATATTATCACTTAGAAATAATTATGTTGAAATTTAGTTGCTATTGTAATAATTTTTCATTATTTTTTTGAATTTTAGTTGTTTTATTTTCAATTTTGTTGCTCAATTTCAATTAATTGTATAGGATTAATTTTAATTATTATTTTTATTTTTTGTAAATTTAGAATAATTTGTAATAAATTTATGATTAAAAATATTATCACGTAGAGAATAAAATTATCTATGAAATTGAATTATGCTAAATTGTTAGAAGAAATTGAATAAAATCAATTACTTTATAGGATATATGCTGTGTATTTACAGATTTAAAAATTTGGATGGTCTCCTATATATGAGAGATGTCGCTGAACATTTTTTAAAAAATAAGAATCATTTAATTTTTTTTATCCTTTATTTGTGTATTTGCCTAAGGAAAAGTTTATTGCACGTCGCAAATATATGATTATTGTACTTCTTCTAACAGTAATGTTGATGACCATCAGTCATTATGTGCCAAACAAGAACAGGCACGTGAGGCACAAGCATTGACTCAGGATGTGGGCTCATTGAGTGCGATGTCGCAATGTCAAAGGGGGTCTCTTCACAACGAGATCCATTTACCCGTAAGCACGAGGCCCAGTAGAAGGATGATCTTTCAACGTAAGTTTGTTTTGCTTTCACAACGACATGAAAATTCCATTGTTTTAATGGAGCAAGGTTTCCAAATATCTTGAATGGAAACCTCAAGGCAATGCATGATGTTCAAGGTTCAATATTAGTATTAACTTAAATATTTTTTATGTTAATTTGGACCGTTTATTGAAATTACTGAAATTCTCCTTTTATAAATTTTTACTTCAAGAAAAAAATTGAATGGGAGAGATCTAATAATAATTTTGCGATGTGGGTTTGAGAGAATAACGCTGTAATTAAGTATGATCAAAGGATATTTTTTAAAAAATATTAAAATTTTATTTTTCATTTACTAACATATAATTAATTTGTACCATATAGTTCGTGTGATTTTCAGTATGAGGTGCAAAAGAACACCAAAAAACATATGAAAGAAAGAGAGCTTTTAGGATGGAATGATGTGGTGGTTTGGAAGGATTTCAAACCGCCGTACGTCTCAGAGGTTGTATGGGAGGAAAACATTCAACACATGACATCCGTGTGTTTCATTTGATAGTCACAATCCTGTATGGATAACCAAAACTAGAGTGTTCACGGTTCCATTACCACGCACACCTGCGACTTCATTCTGTTCATTTTGTATGCGAAGCGAATGGTAGGATTTTTTTGTTATATTAATTTTTTAATTAGTTGTTTGTTGTAAATATATTTTACTCACAACATTTTCTTTATTGCAAGCTACGGTTCTTGGATGCGAACCAAACTCGATGAAGCTTTTTCTTGAAGCCCATGTGTAGAGTGATGACCACTAAAAAGGAGTGTAGCAGTTCATTGTTAAGCTCAACATTTTGTGGTATGTTGATTTTCAATCATTTTTTTCTTAAGCTATTATTTCCTTGAATTTGATGAATTTATCTTTTCTTTCCATGATACATATAACAACCGGTTGTATGAGAGATACGGGGATGATCATTTGATCGATCTAGATATCGATTTGGATTTATGGTTGGAGGCAGGATCGTCCAATGGGCCCAATTGAATTTGGATGTATGGACTCTCTAACACTACAACTGATAACTTGCAAACGACTCATTGTGCTTCCAACAGTTGAATGCTCGCAATCAATTCTGAGCATTCAAATTTTAGAGTTTGCGACGATGTTAGACTAATAGGTATCAAATTAGACATCCTGTCTTAATGATAAATATGAACAACTCACTATTGATTATGAAGAATTTTGTCGATTGGTAATGGAGACGAAATCACATATGGGTGATTTATATACACCCCCTAATTGGCATCGCGGTTTTGATGACAACCAGCATTCTCTTCCTCCAACACCGTTTCTATTTTAGATTTATTGTATTTAAACATATAAATTTTTAAATTTTAAAAAATATTTTATTTTTATATAAATTATTTTATTTTAATTATGTTTTTATTTTTATTCAATATATATATATATATATTATTGACGAGGTTATCGATGGCACAACTCTATCAGTATATTCCAAAAAGTTGGAAAATAATTATTGTAAATGTCACTATTACTAATGGAGTTACCGACAAAACCAAAGATTTGAAAAAGAATTACTGCAAATATCATTGCTATTGGTAATGCACTAACAAGAATTACAGATGATATTCTGTTGATGATATATTATATTTACCAATGGAATAAATTGGGCAATTTTTTTGGCATGCTTTATCTGTCTATAAATCTATCGGTATATTTATTATTGACGAACTCATCTACAGTTCATAAATTATCGACAAAAGTTTTTCTGACAGACTGTTTCTGTCCATGAGTTCGTCGGTAACATACGTACCGATGCACTACTAATGTAAATACTAATAAAAAAATTTCATTGATAAAACTATTAAATCTGGTAGTACTTTAATTATTGGCAAATGAAGTAATGTATCACATAACCATCGTCAACATGATCTTCTTATGCCTTTTCCTTCTTTTTTATTTATTAGTTATTTATGGCACATACTTGTACACTATCAATTTACTAAAGTTGAAATTTGTACTAAATATTAAAATAAAAACAAAAAAGCCTAAAACATGTGGGTCAAATAATGTAGCAACTCACGGTATTTTGCTAATTTTACTCTTAGCAAAAGGGTTCATTGGTTATTACCATGTTGATGGGGTAGATCGGTCTTTTCACATCTTTTATGCATAGTAAAATAACTTTATTATCTCTAGAGTAAAATTTATTAAATCTAATATGTAGAGTTTTATTGTATTTTCAACTTTTTATGAATAGTAAAGTGACTAAATTACCATAAAAATGTAAAATCTCATTCACTAGTGGTCAAATACATTTTAATATTTTTGTATTTGTTGTTTTATACAATCAGGTTGGTGGAGGGGCTTTATGAAGATTTTTGTTTTTATACACAGTAAGATTATTTAACCATCCTCAGTATCAAAAAAATTAAAGTTTCCTTACAGAGGGCTCTTTCATCTTTTACTCTTGGCTTTTTTGTTATACTTGGGAAGACTAAGGGGCGCTTTGGTCTTTTAGTAAATATAAATATTAATAAAAAGATGGCTAGCACATACCATGCAGGCGCTTTTTGGGCGGCATCTTCAGCAGTGTTTGGTGGTCAAACGCTGCCTTCTGCGGTGGCATTAGAAATGCGTTGGTGTTCTCTTCATGTGTTTGGTGGTCAAACGTTGCCTTCCGCGGTGGCATAACAGGTTAACCATGCATTTGTTGTATTGAAAATTTATTTTTTTTCAATTTAATCCTTTAATATTATTTTTTTGGAATTGATCTTTGATTTTTTTTTCACTTTTCTTTATATGGAGCTATCTTAATCATGTGTCCATTGTCACAAGGTTAGTAGGTTAACCAATTTTATTTTATTTTTTTGCTTTTTTGTCATTCAATATTGAATTGTTTGATAGTTGGGCTTCACAATTTTATTCAATTTGCTTTCACTAATGGATTTTTTTTAATCTTTTTATTGGCACGGATAATTGTTTGATTAAACAAATTTTTTTTCTAAGGAACAAACTTACCAGACATAATTGAGTACATATCTCATGTTGTGAGATCAAATATCTTAATCTGAGTTATCTCTTGATCAAATATCGATTGATTAATTAGATGCGTGTATAAGCATTTCGGTTTATAATAGAGAATTTTTTATATGAAAAAATATGTTGGAAAAGCCTATATGTTATTTTTTTCTGAAAACAAATTATCCGACCCATGATGAAGTGTTGATGAAATAGCTAGTATATACATGTTTTTCGAGAAATTGTAGAATTTATCCCATCATTTAATTTCTAAGGTTTTTTGTATGACTATGCTTTTCATATCTTGTCCACCGATTTCATTATAAATTTCCCTCCACCACATTTCACAATCTTAACATACGCACCATCCACTTGTTAAAACGTAAATCGAACTCCCTAATCTTGCTTCGTAAATTGATGAAGGGCTTGTTTGGGATTGTGGTAGCAATTGTGGTTTAAAGTGTTTTTCTTTTAGAAATGCATTAAAATAATATTTTTTAGTTTTAAAAAATTATTTTTGATATCAGCACATCAAAACGATCTAAAAACATAAAAAAATATTTTTAGCAAAAACAATTCATAGTAAAGGAACTAAGTCAAGGAACTGAGAGAACATTGGTTTTATCAAATATGTTGGCTTCTCATGGCCTCATAGTAAAGAACTAATCGAGGAAGAAATTTATCCAGACAGTAAGTGTAGGAGAATTAAATGTATAATCATCCTAATCATATTTTGATTTTAAAGTTGATTACTTAGGTCTCGTTTGTTTCACGAAAAGTGATTTTCTGAAAACCATTTTCCAAACTTTCTTATGTTTGTTTATTATTAGGAAAGTTGGTCAACGATAAACATTTTCCAGTCAAAGAAAAATTTAACTTGGTTTCTAGGAAAGTATTTTCCTTTTATTTTGAGCAGAAATTACTTTTCAGAAGTAGTGAAAATTTTAGGAATGTCATGTTATTTACTGATTATATCAAATTTGATCCTCAAACTTTTGATTGCTATATATTTTGTTTTGATTTTTTTTTCAATTTCATCCCTTCGAATTTGATTTTTATATAAACTTTGATCTTTATTTTTATGATTGTTATTTGCTTTTCTTTTATCATTTTCTTAATTGAAATTTTCTATCTATCAGATTTGGTTCTCATTCTTTTGATTGTTATTTATTTTATTTGAAATAATTTATATAATTATAATTTTTTTTAATTTCATCATCTTTCAACTTTTTTATCTATTAGATTTGATCTCTATTATTTTGATTGATATTTATTTTATTTGAGATAATTTATGAAATTATATTTTTTTTAATTTTATTCACATTCAACGTTTTAATTTGTAAGATTTGTTCCTTATTATTTTAATAAACGTGAAAAAAAGTATTAACAATTTATTTTTCAGCTTATTTTCCATGACATAGCCAAACGCTGGAAAGTGTTTTTCAACTTATTTTTCATGATTCTACCAAACATCAGAAAATATTTTACTTTCAAGAAATCTGTTTTCTAAGAAAACCACTTTTCAAAAAAATTACTTTTCAGCAAACAAATAATATCTTAGAGCTTAAAAAAAATAGTTAATCATCACGTTTGATTTTATAGGCGGGTGTTAATTTTAAGAGACTCAAGATTGAAGATATTTTGCTTAAATTTGATTTGATTTCATGGTTAGTGCAAAAACTTACATAATAAATAAATTATATTAATATCTTTTAGGATGAAGAGTATTCATTGCAATTTGATAGTTGAGAATATAATTGCTTAAATCTTAAAGTTTGGGACCTAATTGAAAATGCATATATAAGTGGGGAATGTCTTTGTAGTTTTTTTTCATATAAAATGGTTAGATGAATTGGGGAGTAAATTATAAATTAGTATTTCTAGCTTTACAAAAGAACATGAAAAGAGGGAAAATGATTAATTAATTAATTTTTTTAATTAGAGATATTATTTAATTTGGTACAAAATTATAGGGACTAATTTATAACTTATGAACAGGGATAGGATTTGTTTATAATATCAGGGACATTTATTGAAATAAGTTTTTTTTTTCTGCAAGATGATGTGATGTATAAACACTAAGATGGCATGAAAAGAAATGACGAGACCTTCGATTCATGGGATAATTTGGAAATACTTTTTTTTTTTGTCAAAAAAAACTATGCAATAGTATAAACACAAAGATTGACGTATTTGACTGTAACCTAACAGATAATATCATAAAAAATAAATTATAAAAAATTATAAAACTTAATTCCCAACAAATTTAATTTTAAAATATAAAATTAAAATTAAAAAATTAATTAAAAAACAATATAAAAAACAATTTGAATTAACCCGCCAAACATGTGACTTGATTCATGAGACATTGATAATCTTATAAAAAACAAATAATGAAGCCTAGTTGTCAATCAATCCAATATTAAAAGATTAATTTGAGAAAAAAATCAATAAAAAAAATCTCGAGTCATCCTGTCAAATCCGTAGTCAAGATAATGAGATTAAAATAATCTCATGAATAGTAAATTAAAAAAATTATAAAGTTAAATCCTCAATAAACCTAATATTGAAGAATATTATTGAAATTGAAAAATAATTTACAGAAAAAAAAACACTATTACAATTAATAGTATTTAGTGAGGAGAGATACAATAAAATCTCATTTTATTTTATTTTTTTTATAATAATAACTTTATATAAAGCAAATTAAAATAAATAACAAAGATTAGTTCTCAAATAATCTAATATTAAATAATGAATTTTTTAAAAAAATTAATAAGAAAAAAATTCGGATCAACTCGTTAAATCTCATAGTTCACGTTATGCGATTAAAATAATATCATAAAAATAAATTAAAAAAATTATAAAACTCGATTTACAATAAAACTAATATTAAATAATATAATTAAAAAAACTAAAAAATATTATTATAATTAATACTATTTTATAAGAAGAATTACAATAAAATTCTCTCTTTGTTTAATGATTTTTATTAATTTTCCTTTCACAATTTTTTTTTAAACAATCATTTTCCTTTGATTGAGAGCTAATTGTCGTGTTCATAGCTCAATTTCAACCAATAGCTACACCACCGATGTGACTATGTACTTGTTCAAGATCATTATACAGATATTTTCACAAAAGAGGTCATGTTAGACATGGAATTGGGCCTAATTTTTAAAAACTAACGAAGCAAACGTGATGGGCTCAGATTTATTAAATACAAAATTGAAAAAGAAAAAGGAAATAAAATGATGAGCTTCATATTAAAAAAAAAAACTAAATGAGTTTAATTTTTTATTATAGCTCTAGAAATAAATAAAAAATTATAGATTAAAATAGTATAAATATAATTTGTCCTTACCAAAAAAAAAATGATTCTTAAGGGTTAAAAATATTTCTTTCATAGAATATATTCATCATTACAAAAATTTATTAGGGATAAAATGGTCTGGACATGTTTTCTTTATTATAGTATAATGACTATTTTTCCTTCAAAAGTAAAAAAAATCTTTGGGTGATGGACTCTTGTCTTTTCAGAAAATAAGCAATAGAGTTATGGCTATGCCCTTGAAAGAAAGAACAAAATATACATGTATAGAGGCTTTTTCATTATTTCTTTTCTTTTAAAAAAACAGTAAAATAGTGGAATTAACCTTGCAATTTGAAAAAACAAAAGTTATTTGTAAGGGTGTTTTGATCTTTTTTTACTGGTTTTGTCGTAATTTTTAAGTTTTATTAAGAATGACTTGATAATTTTATATTTTTAAATATTATTAAAAAACATTATTGATGCACACTCGTTAACACATAATGGCATATGTGCCATTCAAATGGCGTTTGAGAGATTGTGCAATGGCCAAAGTCCTATTTTTACCATGATGTTGATAATCATTTGCTACCAATAGAGGATTCTCATGCATTTTCAATTGAAAATTAAGGTAATTGGATTTGCACCAATAGAAATCATAAATTTGATAAACAATAAAAGTATATTCTAGATCTTTTTTTTTTCATTTTTGATAATGAAGGGGAGTCTTCCATTCTATCCTATTCATCGATATTGATCATGAATAGTGGAAAAATTATTGGTCATTGAGCCATGTGATTTTTTCATTTTTTTTTATTGGGATGTCCTGAGTGTTTGCTATTCAAGTTAACCTGAGTTAACTTGTATTTTCTTACTCAATGTTTTATTATTTAACTTCAGTCTTTTTTGTTCGATTCTTCTTTTGAAAGTTTATTTTTTATCCTAATTTCATGTTGCGAGTAAAGGGTCAGTCGAGTTAACCTGAATTTATTATGTCTATATATTCTTCCCTTCAACCATTCACATTTCCCCCCTATTTTTTTATTGTTTTTAACAAAGCACTATCTTAAATAGCGTTTGGTCAGTGTTTTGAGATAAAAAAAACACAAGCAATTAAAATAAATGAGACGAGACCAAATAATAAATAGGGATACTATCTTAAATAGCGTTTGGTCAGTGTTTTGAGATAAAAAAAACACAAGCAATTAAAATAAATGAGACGAGACCAAATAATAAATAGAGATAGAATTATATTTAGTAATAATGTATAAAATAAAGTGACTATATATGTATCATGATTGGTTGATGACAGACAAGATATAATAAAATATAAAAATTCTATTTTACTCTTAATCTCTCTCTTTTTTTTACTATCTTTTTCCAACATTCACCTCACTGCTAAAATGTTCATAGTGAACCTCCATTTTTAGCAGCCCAAAGTTTTCGAGTTCATTGTGCAGATGAGAATCCTAAAAATAGCAGCATAACAGTGAGATCCCAACTTGATAATGATAATAGACGTGGCCTTTCCAGAGTATGAAGGCACCAGTTTCTACAGAACCGGAAAGAGCATAAATTTATTTATATATATATATATATATCTTTTTTTTATATTTTGAAACAGCATAAATTTATTTTAAAAAGTTGTTTTTATATTTATGTCTTCATTTCTTTCTTGTACTAAACACATTTATATCTTAACTATATCGAAAAAATAATTATGAAATGCTGCCTAATAAACATGATTAAATAATGCTGTGTAAATATGTAGATAAAAAAGTATTAACAAAAATCCAACAATATATAAATTCAATGCAACTTTAAGACATAAATATGTATTAATTTTGTATATTGTATAATATTCTATCCAATAAATCAAAGCTATGCAATTAAATAGATTTCTGTTACCCATCAAAAAACATGAAAAATAGCTAAGATATGCAATTCTTTATTTTTTATATATTAATTTACTCAAACTTTAATTTTAATTAATTAGGCAGGTGTGGAGCGGGAGGTTCCTGTGGACCAGGGGCAAGGAACGTGGAGGCATGAGTATGGCACGCAGCGGGCCAAGTTTCACACGTGCACAAATAGCGACACTAAAATTTAAGCCTGGCGAAAAAAAAAAAAAAACTTCGCGCTTGACCAGTGCACAGGCGACGACAATGTACGGACGGCGTGAACAAAGCCCTCTCTGAAGCCTGACCAAGGCCAATTTGGCAAGAAGTGGAAAGGCTATGATTCTTTCAAAAGCTCATTAAGATAATCACTTTGTTAATTAGAGAGATAAAGGTTATAAACCACGCTCTTAATTATGGCGTGAGTTGCACTCCTCTGATTAGAGAGAGAGAAGCTGAGCACTTGAGCTTTCGGATGGGGTCTCATGTAATGTTGATCATTTTCATGCAGTTTGGAAATGTTGTTAAAATAATGTTTTATAAAAAATAATTTTTTTTAGTATTTTTTGGGTTATTTTGATATATATTAATATCAAAAACAATTTTTTTAAAATAAAAATATTACTTTAATACATTTTATAATAAAAAATCATTTTAAAAAATAATTATTATTACATTCTCAAACATTTTATTTCATTTGTAATGGAATAAAATGAAGCAAATATCATAGTTTTATATTTTTGCTTATCTTGGATTTGTTAAATGGACATTTCTATATTTTTGGATTTTTAAAAGCAGAATAACAAATTCTTAATTTTTTGGTTAAGATTATATATATATATATATATATATATAATAAAGATGATGCTTAATTTGATATTTTCTTTGTATTAGAATATTATTATTTTATTTATGTTGTACTGTTTTAAATTTTAACTTTCCCTTTATTTTTATTTTTATTTTTAGATGTTTCGCTGTTTTTTGTTTGTATAGTATCTTTTCAAAGTTAATTGGAAAGAACAATATAACTTAAACTATCCTTATTCGTTACATTTGTTTTTTAATTAAGGAAACTGTATTCATTAGGACTCGGATCTTACTCCATGCAAGAAAATTAAGCCCTGTTTGTTTTATAAAAAATAAAATTTTAAAATTTTTTATGTTTGTAATATTAGAAAAATTGATCAATAAAAAATACTTTTCAGTTAAAAAAAATTTGATTTTGTTTTGAGGAGAGTTTTTTCCTTTTATTTTAGGCAAAAAAAACTTTTCCAGAAATTATGAAAAATTCAGAAATATATTGTTATTTGTTGATTATATTAATTTTAATTCTCAATCTTTTGATTGCTATATATTATATTTTAAATATTTTTTATTTTAATTCCATCCCTTAGAATTTGATTTAATTTAATTTTACTTTTATAAAGTACCAAAATAAATTTTTCACAATATTTTCTTGATTACTTCTAACATGTAATTTTTTTCTAGGGGAAATAGATTATTATTTCAAATGTTTTTTTTTATGGAATGGGCAGGTTGAACTGCGGGTCACTAGATCAGACTAATTTATGAATTTGTTTAAAGGATCTAAAATAACATTGTTTAGGATTAAAAAAACAATATCGTTATAATAAAAAAAAACTAATTCTAAATAAAAGCCGTTTTATAATATTATGATATTGAGAGTAAACAATTTGTTATTTTCTAACTAATATCTGGGAGTGTGGTTGTGGTTGCTTTTCAAAGTGTTTTTCACTCAGAAATATATCAAAATAATATTTTTTTAAAAAACTATTTTTGATATTAACGCATCAAAATGATCTAAAAACACCAAAAAAATATTAATTTAAAATAAAAAAAAATAAAAAAATTTCAAAAGCGTTTTTGAAACGCAAAAACAAACAGGGTAGTTCAATCACTAAATGATTGATGGTAAAATTGTTTGCAATGGGTTATTACATTTTACATGTTATGTGAAAAAAAAAATGTAGGGTCATCTACTTTTTTTCATGTTCTTTTAAATAAACTTGACAAGGTCTAAAAGTAATAATATGAAATTATTATTTGGAATTTTATATTTTAAATTTCTTATTTTTTTTATTTAAATAAATCTTGGAGTGCCTGATATTATTATTGAAGGGGAGATTGCTTGATTTAAAGATTTAAAGGAGTAATCAAGACTATAATAGAAAAACTAAATAATTAATAATTTAATTATTTGATAATTAGTATGCGTCATACACCTACAGTAATGGTTTTATTGGTTGTTTATCAGACGTAGTCAGGAATTCAATTATGTATTACACAATTTCATTGTTCTTGTTTCGTTTTCTAATGAAAACCCACTTACATTCAATAAGCATAACAACTTTAGGTATATGAACTACATGTTCAAATATTTCACGTTTTACAACCGAGTTTAACTATGTTTAGATTGCTTCTTTCCACATTGACTACTCATTTCTATGTTGATATTTTTTTAACAGTTTGTGGTTCAATTTCATCATCATTTTTGGTGATGCCAAAAGCAACTTCAAATGCAAATACATTATTTATGAAAATTTTCTTTCGATCCAAAATTTCTCATCCATGAACATAGTTTATGGAGATCTCATTATTTCTATACACCTTAATCTATTTAGGAGATGCCTCTTCAGAAGGTTTCTCTTTGGAAAGGTCAATATTAGGAGATGGTTTTGACACAATATTTATTTTCTATTTTGTGGACGAGGACTCTTCAAAAGTAACATCATTTATTTGTTTTCTAGGATTTTTATTCTTAGCGCCAATAAGTCTTCCGTGCTTCATGCATGGTATAGATTTATTTGTTGCTATATTGGATTTTTTTTTCGTTAGAGATTTCAATTCTAGATTGAGTATTTGCAGCTAAAATGTGAGACTTAACCACCTTTTTTACTGTTGGTGAAAACATCCAGTAATTAATTATTTTGTAAATGAATTATTTTTTGAACTTGAAGTTCATATTGATTTGTCATTGAATCAAATTGAGATAACTCAGGTTTTTCAAAGTAATTTCTTGTTATGTTTCAAGCATTAACTTTTCTTTTTTTTAATGACGAGAAAATGTTCTCATAAAAATAAAAGTCTTCAAAACACGCCTTAAAAATATCACCAGTCAAAGGTTCAAAGAATCTAATAATAGATGGAGAATCAAAACCAATATAATTCCTATTATACATTATGAACTTTTAGTTCTTTGTAGGGGTGTTACAGGCACATATACCATACAACTAAAAGTTCATAGATAAAATATATTTGGTGGTATACCAAAAACTAATTGCAAATAAGGATATTTATGGTAAGAACTTGGTCTAATTCTAATCAACGATGCAATATGTAATATAGCATGTCCCTAAATAGATGTAAGATATTCTGATTCATAAGTAATAGTTTAACAATTATTTGAAGGTGTTTTATAAATGATTATGCTAAACCATTTTGAGTATGTGCATGAGCAATATGATGTTCAACATCAATTCCAATAAAAGTGAAGAAAACTCACCAAAATTGTCTGATTGAATTTTCTTGATTGGATAATCAGGAAATTGCACCTGTAGTCTAATAATTTGTGTTATTAATCTAATAAATACAATATTTCAACTAGAAAGTAAATAAACATGTGACCATATACTTGATGCATCAATCAATACCATAATATATCTAAAAGGTCTGCATAGTGGATAAATAGGTTATATATATATATATATATATATATATATATCCTTGAGTTCTTTCGAGAAAATATGATGATTCTATAACAACCTTGATGATGGTTTGATAATTAATTTACCTTGAGAAAAGAACATGTAGCACATGTATTTTCACTTGGTAAAAGAATCTTCAGGTTTTTTTTATAGGATGCCCATATGAATGTCCAATAATCCTTCCTATCGTTATTGATTCCGGGTGTCCAAGTCGATCATGCCAAAACATAAATGTTTTTGAATCGGAACACTACTAGTGTATCACAACATTTGTTTCAATAGATTTCATGATCATATAATAAATTCCAGGAAAAAAGCAAACAATTTTTCAAGAACAAGCTTCTGAACTGAAATACGTGAAATAGTATAAAGATATTCTTTTCTATCTTCATTTATTATTTCAATATGATAACCATTAGCATGTATATCTTTAAAACCAAGTAATTTTTTTCAAGATTCAGGTGAATATAATGCATTTTTGATGCCTAGCTTTGTGTTATTTGGTAACAAAATATTAGCTTTTCCAAAGCCTTTAATCATGTTTGTTGGTCCTGATATTATAGTGATATTATCTTTGGTTAATATCAAATATTCAAAGTATTTCTTTTCCTTGAGAATTGTGTGCGTTGCTGCATTGTCTACCAGACATAAATCTCCATCTTGAAAAGCCATGCTTCTATTCAAAATATAATTAAAGTTTATTATTTAATTGAAATAAAATTGACATTGTTTTTTGAAAATACAATAAAATAAATATCCTAATGCAAATAAAGAATATTAATCATCCTCAAGGATTCTATCACTAAGCATGTATATGTTTTATTTGGGTTTTCAAAGAAATAAAAAACATCAAGATAAGCATTAACATCAAGATAAACATTATGATCTTTGAAATCATCTTTATGAAAAATTAGTCTTAACTGCATTTTGTTTCAAAGAGATTTGATATAAATCTGTAAGATGTTTTGACATGCGACAAGTACGAAACCAATGATCATGAATACCACACCCATGACACTTATCTTTAGGTTTATGCAAATTCTTTTTCTTTTCTTGTTTGGGTTCATTATATCTCCATTTCTAGTAGATGATGGGTTGCCTTTTAAAGGATAATCTCTTTTTTATTTCTATTTATTTTTTCCATATCTATACCATTGGTTCTTTCTTGTTTTTTGGATAAAGGTTCCATTCACTTCAAGGAATGGTCTAGAACTTGTAGGATGAGATTTATAATTTTTCATCAAAAGCTCATTATTTTGTTTAGCCACAAGAATACATGAAATTAGTTCTGAGTATCTCTTGAAATTACGTTCTCTATATTGTTGTTGCAGGACAATATTTGAGGAATGAAAAGTAGAGAATGTTTTCTCTAACATTTGATTATCTATGATATTTTCACCACATAATTTTTGTTATGAGGTAATTTTAAAAAGAGTAGAATAATCGATTTAAAATCTTGCAACCTCAAGCACAACCAATAATAATGAGCTTGAGGAAGTATGTTAAACTTTTGGTGGTCATGTATATTTTTTAGATTTTGCCACAAAACAAGAGGATTTTTTATTGTGAGATATTCAAATTTTAATCATTCATAGAGATGGTGGCGAATGAAAATCATTTCTTTTGCTTTTGTGCGATCTTGCAAATATGTGTTATTTTCTTTTTTGATGGTTTCTATAAGATTCATAGCTTCTAGATGAATTTCAATGCCAAGAATCTATGACAAATAATCATTTATAGAGATATCAAGAGCGGTAAATTCAAGTTCCATCAAATTAGACATTATTTATATAAAAAAGAAAATAACTTATCAAATAAAATCATAAATATTAAAAGAAAAAAAATCAGTCTGATATTTATTTAGTTTTTTAGAAATACTAGTTTTTTAAGAACTGTATTTAATTTATTTAATTCTTCAGGGGCATACAATACTAGTTCTTTAGGAACTTTAAATCTTAATGAACAAAAGAAAAGAAAATTTGCCAAAATAATCTACAGAACCAAATATATTTCATAAAGTATGGACAATAATGAAAAGAAAAATATATATGAAAATTGATACAAGCCACGTAACATAGGATTTCACACATGCCAAGATTTCAAGTAAGAACATACATATTCATAATAAAACTTAAAAGATAAATTTAAATATTTTATTATATATTTTTTCAATATACAGAATACAATAGTCTATTTATAGGAGAAGGAAATGAGAACATCAAAGGAAATTAGAAAACCCAAGTGTCATGGAAAATCAAGAGACTAAACCCAAGAGTCATATAGTTCAAGAGATTCTAATGAGCATTCAATATATATAATTATAGATTTTATAAAAAATTCCAAGATATTTCTTTCAAACCCCTTCATTTTCATTCAAATCCAAAATGCGAGAAGTAAATACATTAAAAAAATAAAGCATTTGATATCATTTCCATTTATTGTTTTTGTTTTTTAAGTTGTTTTTTTGAAGAATTGAAAACTTGTTTGGTTGGATAGTTATTTTTTTATATATATTTAAAACATAAATACTCTTAATTGAATATTCAACTTATTAATATTGGTGCGCATGTTATTTGAAGTTCAAGAGTCTGTTATCCATTCCCTATTTAATCTAAAAACATATCGATCTTGATCTTAAACGTCTTGAATTTAGTCTTTGCTAATTTGAAGCATTTTTTAACCCAACTTGAGATGCCCTTGATCCAACATCATCCCAATCCGAACTTGATCCAACCCTTGGACATTGTGAACTTGGCCTACTCTCAAACCTAAGGTGCCCCATACTTAAACTTGAATAGCCTCATTATTGCTCACGACATAAATAATATTGTTTTTGTGGTCTAACCTATCTTTTGAGAAATTTTGATATTTTTGGTTCAAAATTATTTTTTTTAATGATTTTGGATCGTTTTGATATACTGATGATATCAAAAATAAATTCTAGAAAAAATTATTTTAATATATTTCCAAATAAAAAACACTTTAAAGTACAACATCTATCATAATCTCAAACACACTTTTAGTCTCAGCCCAACCCTCCCTGTTATTGCTCAGGAAAAAGTCCTAACCTGACCTTTCAACACCTTAAACTTGCCTTTTAGGCTCTTAGGAATCAATTCTCAAGTTCCTCATACTTGACTTCAAGTGCAACAAACTCGATCTTGCCTCTATTCTTGGTGTTCCATACTTGATACTTAGATCCAAATCTATCAAAAACCTTGAGTTCTTGAGCAACCCTTGGGGACCTTGGACCTAGTCAGTCCAATATTCTAGTGTCTCAGGCTCAAACATAGCTCAACCCCTGCTATCTCAATTCAACAACGCTTTGCGTTTAATTTTTGATTCAATCCTTGCCATCACTAACCCTAACTCGACCCGATGTAAAAGCATCTTTAGACTTGGTATTAGCTCGATTCCAAACCCATTCTCGACCAAAGACTCGGTCCTAGCTTAATCCTCAAACGCTATGAACTTGGTTCCAATTAGATTTTTGAGAAATTGCTAGGTATCCATGAGGTGGTCCGATTCCAAAAGCACAAAAGAGAGATCCACCATGATAATCACAATGGATCCTACTATCATGGGCGTGAGAAACCGATGCTTGGAAAATACCTCAACATCTCTACATACTTACTTAGAAATTAGAATTGGCGCGCGCTTGGGATTCCAAAGTCAATAGCGAAAAAACAAAGCTGCTAGGTATAACGTCTCAATCGCGCTTCGTGGCAGACAAATATACAAATCATCAATACATCAGACCAGATCATCATAATTTTTAAAATAATCAATCTATCAATCTTACTACACTACAGAGAGTCCCTAATCCCAAACTTTCCTGCAGCTATATCCTTCTCTCCCTCTCCGATGCCAAACCTCCCCCCTCTCTCTCGATCGCCTCCATTAATGTTACAATTATATGGACAGCTCCGGCGTCGGCGATTCTCCGAAATTACCGCCGGATAAGGAGAGAGATGCGGAGTCGCCATGGCCGCCGGCCGTGGTGGAGGCGGAGTGTTTCTCCAATGTCCGGCTCACAGACGCTCCCATACTTTTGCTTGTTCATTTCCACAAGGCACTGCGGGTGGAGATAGCTGACCTCCGCCGTCTGGCAGTCACGGCCTCCGAGGCTGAGAGTGAGGCTCGTCGACCCGAGCTGGTAGTTGAGCTCCGTCGAAGATTCGATTTTCTCAAACTTGCGTATAAGTATCACTCAGCTACCGAAGATGAGGTGTGTGTGTGTGTGTATATAAATAACCGACCACAAGCTTATCTATTGTGATTTTTTTTTTGTTGTGGTTGCTGAGAAAATGGAAGAAGAGAAATAAATGAAAAAGGTTTTTTTTTTTTTCGTTTTAGTTATGCAAAGTAAAATTTAGCTCTAGCATTTGTCAGAATTAGGCTTGATCGAGATAGAATTTATTATCTGTGCCCTAGATTTCTAAGCAAACAAGCAGAACATGCAATTGAATTTTGGTGATATTTCTAAATCCGATGAGCAATTGGTTATTTTAGGGGGGGGGGGATTTTAATGTTTACTTGGCAAAATTCAGGTAAGCAGCCTCTCTCATTTCTGAATAATTATTTAATTACTTAATCAAAGAATATGAGCTAACAAATACATGAAGTTGACTTTCATAGTCACCACAGTTT
>Ga0325411_1003524_pt1 | contig 17659 bp, 13 predicted proteins | sample PopdelMetagenome_13_FD_206181 | JGI IMG/M metagenome (GOLD analysis project Ga0325411, IMG submission 206181) | Populus deltoides microbial communities from Bellville, Georgia, United States - Xylem-PdIQD-R4 | ecosystem: Host-associated > Plants > Phyllosphere > Stem > Wood/Secondary xylem...
CCATACAATCTGCAGTCCTCTATATTAACCAGCCTTGATATGTTCGATGCATGTCCATCCGGAAAACGCAGACTCTTAAGCCATTTGTAGACTAGCAGTTGTGCGTTTTTCTCTAACACGAAGCTTCCTCTTGGTTTTGCGACCCGTGACTCATCATAAACCAACTCCATATTTTTACGGTTACAGTATAAAGTTATATCCAATCTAGCCTTGATGTTGTCCTTTGTCTTCCCCTTCACATCCATGATGGTATTGAAAATGTTCTCAAACATGTTCTTTTCGATGTGCATGACGTCAAGGTTATGGCGGAGCAGATTGGTATTCCAATAAGGAAGCTCCAAAAAGATACTTCGCTTTACCCAATTATGGGTCAAACCAAAACCAGGAAACTTTTGCTTACCTGATTGAAGGCCAAACACAATGTCAACAAAGCGAAGTATCTTTTTGGAGCTTCCTCATTGGAATACCAATCTGCTCCGCCATAACCTTGACGTCATGCACATCGAAAAGAACATGTTTGAGAACAACATCATGCAATTCTTCACTAGAAAGATGCGGGGATGCAACATCTTTTTCAACTCTGCCAACAAAGAAATCTTTTATATTCTTTCTATACCTGTGATGAAGTGGCAAGAAGCAACGGTGGCAATAAAAAAAGAAGCTTTACCTCCATTTGCTAGCGTGAATGCCTTGTTGTTTTCCATGTAGTATGGACATGCGAGTTTCTCATGCATGCTCTAACCTGAAAGCATTCCATAAGCTAAAAAATCATTGATAATCCACATCAAAGCCACCCTCATGAGAAAATTTTGTTTCCTCGATATATCATAAGTCTTAGCTCCGGAGGACCACAACTGCGCCAACTCATCAATCAACAGTCGAAGACAAACATCTATATTCTGCCCCGGGCTTCTTGGACCGGGTATGACAGTAGATAAAAACATGAACTCTGGCCTCATACACATTCCTGGTGGCAAATTATAAACTGTGAGTATGACCGGCCAACAAGAATAAGGAGCAGCAAATGACCCAAATGGGTTGAATCCGTCTATAAACAACCCAAGACGCACATTCCTTGATTCAGCTGAAAAGTGAAGATGAACACTGTTAAAGCATTTCCACGCTTCGCCGTCAGAAGGATGAACCATCACTCTATCAACCGTATGGTGTGCTTGGTGCCATGTCATGTGCTCAGCAGTCCTCGGTGACATGAATAACCTTTGCAGTTTAGGTGTGATCGGGAAGTATCTAAGTTTTTTATATGCCACTAGAGTCTTTCCCCTGCCAATTCTAGGTTTGTAACGGGAATGCCCGCGTGTCATGCACTCGGTCATCTCAGCATTTTCATGGTAGTATAACATGCAGAAGTTAGGGCACATGTCAATTTTTTGGTATCCTAAACCGAGGGGTTTCATCATGGACTTTGCAGCATAGAAGTTCTCTTTCAGCCTGTTCCCTTCAGGTAAAATGCTTCTTGCCCATTCAATAATCTTGTCATACCCGGCCTCACTCAACCCGTGATCTGACTTAATGGGGAACACCTGTGCTACGGATGACAATTTACTGTGGTTCGTGCAGCCATCCCATAATGGTTCGTTAGAATCTTTCAACAAATCAAAAAACCTAGTTGCATCTGCATTAGGTTCTTCTTCTATGATTGGACATTGACTGCCATTACCTTGATTCATTCTCATTGCATCCATAACCATATTTCCATAAGGATTAGTGTTGTCATTTGCCGCTTCATGCACGTTGCTAGCACTAGAAGTAGACCCAGCCACCGTTTCTTCCATTCTCTTCTTACTACCAAATACTTCTCCATGTGCATACCAACACTGGTAATTCTCCATAAACCCTTTATGTAGAAGATGCATCATTACAACATCTGGATGCAGATACTTTTTATTTTTACACTTCCTGCATGGACACCTAATACCGCCTCCAGTAAAATTTCTAGGAATAGATGTTGCGAAATTAATAAAACCCTGAACCTCGTTACAATAATCCATCCTCCGCAATCCTTGGGGTGAATCTCGATACATCCATGAATGATCATCCATGACTTATATCGAACCTCTATAAAATTATGATGACATCATGTATTAATTAACTAAGTTAGGTAAATAAACTTGAAAAAATATTACTTTACCTCGAGATTATCCAACAAACCAATCACAACTTCTTATAAATATTAAATATTCATTATCATTTATCAACGTCTATATGAATTATAATATATAAATTTACAGAAATTACCACTCCGCAATACCATTGATAAAACTTTAAACGGACCCATTAAACAAGCTATTAATTATTTCAAAATAGCACATGTAATTCAGTAGTTCCATAAAGTTTTAACAATTTACAAACAAATACAATCTTATAAAATCTAAAACAAACCATAACAGGTATAAAATTATACATTCATATACTACAAGTTTGTTTGAGAAATAACAATAAAACGTGTACATCTACTAAGAAAATACATATACTAAAAAACAATATTGACATTTAATTAAATGTTAAAATTTAAAAAGATAGAATTACTTACAAAAATTGATAAAACCCGTCGGTAAATCAGAACACAGATGCTGTGACCACAAAACTTCAAGAAATATAACTTGTTGTGCTGATATGAGGAAGATTTTTTTTGGGGGGGAGGGGGGCTAGTTGTTTGCAGATGGGAAGAGTTGGAATTAGGAAGAAGAAGGAGAAATAGGGGAGGAGAGGGTCAGCAGAGCTGACATATATTAACTTTTTCCGACGGTTTCACCGACGGAAACTCCGTCGTTGATTACGTTGGTGATTCTGATGGAAACATAGACACGTCACCGTACGGATCTTCCATTTCAAATCCCTCGATGAGTCCGTCGGCAATTTAAATGGCGAACCGGTCACGTCACTGTACGGGCTGTCGTTTTGAATCCGTCGGAAAAAAAATAACCCGCCAAAACCTCCACGTCAGCGACCCGCCTTTTTTTTTAATTCGGAAACTTTTCTGTCCATAATTCAGTCGGTAACTAGCGACAGAAATTTTCCGTCGATAGTTACCGACTGAATTACGGACGAAAAATGGTTCGTCGGTAGTTACCAACTGAATTACAAATGGAAAAGTGTCCTTCAGTAATTTCGACCTCAAATTACCGACAGACATATTCCATCGGTAAATCCGTTGGTATTTAGCGAATTTCTGGTAGTGTTTTTATTTCGGTCTCTCTTGGTTCAATCTTATATTTTCATAATAAATTAAAATTAATTGGTCTTTAATTAGAACTAAATTGTCAAAAACAAATTGAGGAACAAATTAAAAAATCTATAGTTGTAAGAGCATGTGAGAAACATCATTAGTTTTAACTATTCCTAATTTGTGACAATAATATAGGTAAAACTATAGACAAAGTGAAGAAAATAGAACAAACTATAGTTTTAACTACCCCTTAATTAATTCCTTGAGGAGGAAGAGTGGGAGATTCTCAATTTTTTTATTGCACAAAATATTACAAAATATTTAACTATCCCTAATTGGTATAGCTGGTTGGGTTGAGAAGAAAGGTTAATTTACTCTCTTAAGTATTACAAAATACTTAGATTAGTTTTGTATTTTTAAATTAATCAAATAAGGTGCTGTTTAATTAGTATCATTTTGGTTCTCTACAGTAATTCATCATTGAAGAAAATATTTAGCAATATGTTGTTTAATTCCTTAGATTATTAATATAACCATAACAGATATTATTACATTACCAATATTATTATATAACAATAACAGATTTACTTTCACAGCCTCAACCTCTTTACATGGAGTCACTATAACAATTACATGCCTCTTCATCATCATAATTAAATTACTCCAATAATATCTTTTTTTATTCTTTACATGAAGTCTTTATTTATTTATTTTTTATATACAGGTGGTTATGAGTTATCAAGATTGAGCATTTTGAAAATCCTTCTCTAAAAAATCTATCACTGTTTGCACTCAGTGGCACTTTACATTCTGGAGGTAAATTAACAAATTTGAACTCCACTATTACTTATCATTGACCTTTCTATTTCTCTAAAACACATGTCTTTGCAAGCACTCAGTGGCTTGCTATGATCAGATGTGTTTGCATATAATTCTTCTTTTATGTTTTCGCAGCCTACTAAACAAGTCAAATTAAATCTTAAATTTAGAAATTAACTCAATTGAAATCTTTATTATTTTAAAATTCTACCATCCATTTAATATAAATAATATTTCACTTTAATTTTCCCCCTCTCTTAACACCATTTCTGTCACTACCCGAATCCCGAGTCTATGACCAGCAATGCAGGAGCGATGTTGAAAGGACGCCCCATCTATACTAAACCTCAGAACGAACATATCAAAAGAACAAGTTATTTGAAAATATGCAGCATTTTATAATCTTCAAAAAATATTATATTGTTCAAAACTAATGAAACCAAATGATAGTTCAAAACTTCTCATCACTAATTAAAACAAAGACAATATTTTATAATACTCATTACATTATCAAAATCCAAACTTAATTAAAACATAGTAATGATGGAGCGTCTAAGACATTGAATCAGAACTAAAAGGAAAGCCTCACAAAACAAGCAAGGCATACCGACCAAAATTGAAGAAGCAGGAACACTCAACAAAGTTCACCTGCTATCAGAAACTAAGAACCTGAAATAATATTAAGAATGAGGGTGAGTTCAACTAACTCAGTAAGGGAATTATATTTAATATACATTATAGATATTAAAGATATTAATAATTTGCAAGTCAATTTATATACATATACATATACATATATGTATTATCATAAAGTAGTGGAATACATGTCAGAGATTAGATGACACTTGAAGGTTAGAGATTAGATAACACTTAAAAGTGACCAGATGACACTCGAAGGTGACTAGATGACACTCAAAAGTTATCAGATGACACTCAAAAGTGACCAGATGACATCCGAAGGTGACCACTGTGGGATGATCAGTCGCCACAGACTGATGCCTCTCTCACCAGCTAGGTATACATAATACTTTGTGCACATAGGCTAACTACTCTCCGTTAGCATGGAGTTACTGACAAGTCCTATATCAAGACATAATAGATATCCGCAGAATCATCAAAGAAATGTATATCATATCAAATACAATTTAGTTCGACAGATTGCAAATGTAAATTCAAGAATAAATGAGTACTCAGAAGATAAAGCAACATATATAAATATTCAAAAAATTAATTAGTTGTACTCATCGTATAATCAACACAAATATTTATTTATATTACATGCATATTAAATATTATCCCACTCACCTGGAAAAATATAGATTAAAAGGAATATCAGATGAAAGACCCGAAAATCTATTGAGGATCGTTAGAAGAACCTACAATAAATATACAAAATATACTCAAAAGCAACTCAAAACAACACAAATAAAAGATTACAATGCATAAAAGAAAACCAGGTTTAGTGTCCTAGATTTAGGGACTAAAATGACAATTTTCCAACATAGGGACCAAAACGTAATTTTACCAAAACTGGACCAAACTGTAAATACATAACTATACTAAAATTTCACCCATAAACCATCTGCAATTCTGTCCAGAACGACACAGGGACCAAACAGTAATTTTTTAAAAAGTTCAAGGACTAAAATGGAAATCCCTAAAATTGAGGGACTAAACTGAAAATATTCCAAATCAATTATCAAACTAAGATTCATGTTCTTTGACCTCATAATAACACTGTCTAGAACCTCAAAATACATTTAGGGGTCAATTTATAATTTTTTCAAAGTTTAGGGATTAAACTATAATTTTCATAAATCAAGGACCGAAATAAAATTTGGCCATCTTCAACCTCAAGACCATTCTGTCCAGATTTTCCAGCAAGGTTGAAATGAATTTCTTAACCCATAAAAATCAATTTAAATAAATCAACTCACAAATCCTTATTTCTAACAACATACTCAAAATCAATCACTTAACATTAAACCTCTAATAATCATAAATTAATCTTAACAACATAAACTTCAAATCCTTATAAACCCTAATCTCTTTTTTTTTTAATCATTTCATAAATAAATCATAATCAAAAGTAACATGAGAGAAAGAATCACTTGCTACTTCCACCTTTCTTAAACCCAAAAACTCAAAGATCAAAAATAGAAATTCTTAGTTTGATGAAGGGAGGGTCATACACGGCGGGCACAAGAATTAGAAGAGAGAAAAGTAATTCTCTTGCAACTTTTTCTTATATACCTAAGTTAACTTAAGTTGGGTTTGGACTGAATTAAGCTTGGGTTTCAGTCAAAAGTTTAGGTCTTACAATTTCAATGTAATCCAAATATAATGATAACATAAAAAACAATAATTTCTTTAATGATAAGGTAACTTCAGTGCTATTTTTAGGAAGAGAATAAATTAACAATGATGTATTTTTCTTTTTCAGTCAAAAGTTTAGGTCTTACAATTTCAGTGTAATCCAAATATAATGATAACATAAGTTTAGGTCGTTTTTTGTTATGAGTCATGAAGGAAGAAAAATATTTTATTATTCTCTGCCAATATTGAGTCCCATACTCATCAATATATTCAAATTTGCTCCTTTTTACTCAATTCATTTTATAAAATGCAAGAAATTGTTCTTTGAGGACCGTACCTTTATCCAGTGTCCAGCATTCTGGTGATGGAGTCCTGATATTTTTTCAAAGGGAGCCAAAACTCTGTGGGACACCCTAATTGAATAAGTTTATAAACCAAATTAACAAACAAAATTCCAACAAGACAACTTAAAATTAGATCAATTTAGAAAGGGGACACTATTACAGTGGCCACGAAGTTTTTAGAGGTATTTTTTAGGTCAAAGTCCACTCTAAATGTGTGTTAGAGAGAGATGATTGTTTTTTTAAGGGTTTTTTATTTAGATATACATTAAAATAATATGTTTTTTAATTTTTTAAAATTTATTTTTGAAATCAGCATATCAAAACAATCCAAAAATATAAAAAAATTAATTTTAAACAAAAAAACATTAAATTTCAGCAAACCTCTATTAATTTTAGCCGCACTTCGAAACAATGGCTTAATATCTTCTTTCATCAATGACTGCCTCAAAATTACTCATGTTTCAGAATTTTAGCTTTATTTCAGTAATTGTTTTAGGATTCCATGTAATTTTATTTCTTGTTTTTGCCAATGGTTGATTATAACGTACTATTTAAGCTATTTTTGAACATTTGAATGCTAGTTATAATCTTTTGAATAAAATTCAGAATTTGAATCTCGTGTTGTTTTCTTGTTCTCTCTACAAGCTCTGCCAAATAATATGCAAGGTATCATATGATTTTTTTTAAAAAAAATGAATTAATATTTAATAATAAAAAAACGTAAATTATCAATTAAAAAAATGAAAAACGATGTTTGTAACTTTACAAGCAAATCACAGACTAATAAAAACAGAGAAGAAAATATTGTCTTATGGTTCAAAAAAAGAGAGTAAGGTTGTTCATGCTCGGCTATTGTTGGGTGTTATTTTGCAGATAACAATTGGAATACCACCGTTTAATGGATATGTACAACTATATATATATATATATATATATATATATATATATATATATATATTTAGGACACGAAACACTACAAATTGTAAGAGTGCGCAGCTTCTTCTTCTAGTTACTAGACACTTTTTTTAACGATTTGATACTTTTACTCTAGGTTTATGTGGGGTTGAACTTGATGCGATCCTTTTACTCTATAATTATTATGAGATTGAACTTTATAATTTTGTTTTGATTGGCTCGGTGTTGGATTTCTGAGATGTCATGAAAATAAATTCAACCCTCAATTTATATTCGATTTGAAAAAATAAATTTTGATTGTAATTATTTCAAACAATCCAAGCTTCAAGAGTATATTTGAAAATGAAAAAAATGTGCTACATTTTAGTATCTTTTTTTTTTTTTTTGCCACTCGCGTTTTTTTCTTCTCAATTTCTTTTTAAATTGAGTTGATTTATGATTGAACTTGATAATTTGCTAATGTTGGCTTTTTATGGCATTCTCGAGGCGCCGAGAAAGCAATTCGGCGATCGATTGATGCTCAACTTGGAAAAATAAAATTTGATTGTATTGACTTAAAACAATTAAAACTATAGAGATCAAATTTAAAACTGGTACCAATATTCAACTCATTTTTTCTCAAGCCAAGGACTTAAGTGAAAAAAAAAGGGAAAAGTGGTTGGCGCGTATAATCACGCGCTAGCATGTTGATGCGAACCTTTTGATAATGTGGTCAATCAACCCCCCAACGAAGTAGACAACAATCCAAAAAGTTGAAAATGAGGTTTGATAGAATATTGACCCAGAAGTAACCATGTATCTAAGAACCAAAGATATTAGAAAAAGACTTGGACCCAGAGTTAACCTTGTATCTAAGAACTCTAAATATGCGAATGACGTTACAAAGCAAGTAAATCTTCAATAAGTCAATGTACGATCTTTGTTTCTACAAAGAAAGATTGTTTTACCATAAACAAACAAAAGAAAAACTCACATTTATTTTCCAACTTGCTGCTGAAATTTTCAGCTAAAAAACATAATATAATCTCCTCTAACTAACCTTAAGGGATCCTTTTTAGGTTGCATGTTAATGAGCCTAAATTAGTAATCAACGAACATAAGTTTAATAATTAAATAAACCCTTAAACAACGACTAATGAGCCAAAACAAACCCAACTTAAAAATAAGTATTAAAAAAATAGGATAATAAAAAAAAGTCTTCATGCTAAAATTCTTCTATGTAGCCCGAATGTCTAATTTCACACATTCTTGGCAGATTTTCAGTCCTAACCTCAAACACATCGTTCTCTCTCATCTGCATAAATTATTGAGCATACCATATATGGTTGAAAATATTAAGATGTATAGTTTCCAACCCAATTTGAATAGCAGAAAAATTCCACCTATAGCTCCAGATATGTCCCGAACAATACACAAAGGTCTAGTCTGACAGATTTGATAAGATTTATCTAGTAACCTTGACCATCTGAAATAATTTGTTACCGAAATCCATTTGACTTGAAAATATATCAAGATATAGTTCCATATGTCTAGTATCTTCCTATAAAAGTTTAGCTTGTTATGATGTACAATTTGTGAGATATGTGTAATCTCACAAAATTGACTAGCAGATATTTTAAGATTAAATTTGGACTTAACTTGGTTCATGTCATCCTCCCCTTCTTTTAAAAGATTCGACCTTAAATCTATATCATGAAAAAACATCTTCTAAGGTCAACAAATTAGTACCAAGCTGAAGAATAACATCATCATTAAAACTAAAAAGAACCTTGTCACTCCATCATGCATAACTATAAGGTATGGTCCCCCTAATATAAAAGCTTATCTTTTCAACCTTCTTATCCTTCTTCAATTTAAGTTGCTCCTTATATATTTGCTTAGGTGTTAATGATACAAGAGTTATAAGTCTTCCGTTCAACTCAAAGGACTACCTATTCGTCACTCCATCATGCATAATTCTCTTATCATACTATCATGGTCTACTAAGCAACAAGTGAATAGCTTGTATTGATACAACATCACATAACACCTCATCACAATATTCACTAATTATGCATCAAAAGTATCATTAAGTCTCTTATTTTACATATGTATTTATTGTTTTTATTTGGGTTTTTTATAATAATTGATGTGTTTTTTAGTAATGAAGTTTCTTTTAATGTTTCAATAGGTTTTGAAGCTTAAATGAATTATTTCAGAAAATTTAACATCGGAATTCAGAACAAAGAATTGAAGAGAAATTTATTTGAAGATTGAAGCAAATCTTGATTCAAATAAGTGCTCCAAATTTGCCCCCAAAATCAATTCTATTCCAATCCTAGAAAAGATTATCATATGATTTATTTCAAGCCTAAACCTACCTTATGTTGTGTGCAAACTTCAATCATCAAACACTCCAGGTTTCAATGTCAATCTTAGCCCAAATAATAGGTACATTTGTATCCTTATATGATGATTAAATTCAGCCCTAAATCAGCATCCGGATCAGCCTAAGCACAATCCATGATCTTACATGTCCACACAACAAATAACATTTGATTTATTTTTAGTAATCCATTGATCTAAGAGGGCAAGCACATGGATGGAAAGCTGGAGGGGACATTGTTACATTATTTTGGGTCAAAAAGAAGAAAGAGACAGCTCATAAAGGAGGAAGAAAAACGTGCACCAAAGTATTCTCTAAGCTAGCCTGATTTGATGTTTCAGAACACCTTTCGGTGTTGTGCCCATAACTTTTGACTCTGATGTCTACATGAGCTGTTCTTTAATGATTTGAAAAGCTAACAGAATGACCTATAAATATATCTCTAATAGCCATCTCCGGTGGATGCTTCTAAGAGGGTCAAATTGATGTCCAAAGTTAGTGTCATATTTGTGTTAGAATTTTTACCGAAATTGTGTTGTGTTCTTCTTTGTATATTTCAGTTCTTTAGTTTGTAAAACTTATTATTTCAGTTTGATTCAAGTTATTTCATGTTTATTAAAATATTTTTATATATAATCATGGTTGGCTAATCTCTTTCCTCTAAGACACCATGCTTAGAGATGGTTGGTCTCTTTCTTGGAAAGTTGAGGACAAAATGGATTGGTCCATTTGTGATTAAATCCATCTCCCTGAGCATGGTGCCTTTGAGAAAAGAGATTAAACAACCATGATTATATATTAGAATATTTTAATAAATATGAAATAACTTGAATCAAACTGAAATAATACGTTTTACAAACTAAAGAACTGAAATTTAAGAAGAAGAACACAATACAATTTTTGTAAAAATTCTAACATAAATATGACACTAATTTTGGACAGCCATTCAACCCTCTTAGAAGCCTCCCCTGGAGATAGCTATTAGAGACATATTTATAGGTCATTCTGTTATCTTTCTAGATCATTAAAGAACAGCTAATTTAGACATTGCAGTCAAAAGTTATGGGCACAACACTTAAAGGTGTTCTGAAAAATCAAATCAGGCCAGCTTAGAGAACACTTTCGTGCACGTTTTTCTTCCTCCTTTATGAGCTAACTTTTTCTTCGTTTTGACCCAAAATAATGTAACAATGTCCCATCCAACTTTCCATCCATGTGCTTGCCCTCTTAGATCAATGGATTACCCAAAATAAATCAAATGTTATTTGTTGTGTGGACTTGTAAGATCATGGATTATGCTTGGGCTGATTTGAAGGTTGATTTAAGGCTGAATTAAGCATCATATAAGGATACAAATGTACCTATTATTTGGGTTAAGATTGACATTGAAACCTTGAGTGTTTGATAGTTGAAGTTTGCACACAACATAAGGCAAGTTTGGGCTTGAAATAGATCATATGATAATCAATTCTCCAAAATTGTGGCTTGTTTTAACTCGCAAGTTCACGAGTGTGCGATGTAGCAATTAACTCGGTAAGATCGAGGTCATATCCAAAGAGAGCTAGATCTAGAAATTAAACTAGGTAACAAAAAAAAACTCAAGAGAAATTAAATTAACAATAACTTGGTTGAAAATAATTAATGAATTTGTTTTCAAAGATGAAATAGTGTAAATAGATTTTAAATGACAAGAAAAGGTAAGTTTTGATTCCAAATCAATTTTAATGGTAATGTATTGGTGATTCCTTCCACATATATAAGATAACTCAACCTAATATCAACGATGGTGATATTAGATCGGAAGATATTACAATGAAGTTTAAAAGGATGAAGATTGATTATTGCTTAAAAATGAACGAGTACTTTCATATTAAATAAGACATTGAATCAAGCAATCTCTATACCAAAACTAACGTTTGTGCATAAAAATTCAAGATTATAACATTACCTCAATGATTTCTAAAATTTCTTTGTAATAATAAAACATTCATGAAAAAAATGAGAAGATAAACATTATGATTCATTCATATCTTAAAGAACTCACATCAATCATCATCATCCTTGATTTGGTTCCAAGAAAGACATTAGCCAACCATGATTATATATAAGAACATTTTAATAAACATGAAATAACTTGAACCAAACTGAAATAATAAGTTTTACAAACTAAAGAACTTAAATCTACAAAGAAGAACATAACACAATGTCGGTAAAAATTCTAACACAAATATGATGCTAACTTTGGACAGCAATTCAACCCTTTTATAAGCCTCCCCTAGAGATGACTATTAGAAACATATTTATAGACCATTCTGTTATCTTTCTAGATCATTAAAGAATAGCTCATTTGGGCATCAGAGTCAAAGGTTATGAGCACAACACCAAAAGGTGTTCTGAAAAATCAAATCAGGCCAGCTTGGAGAACACTTTAGTGCACGTTTTTCTTCCTCCTTTATGAGCGGTCTCTTTCTTCTTTTTGACCCAAAATAATGTAACAATGTCCCCTCCAGCTTTCCATCCATGTGCTTGCCCTCTTAGATCAATGGATTACCCAAAATAAATCATGTGTTATTTGTTGTGTGGACATGTAAGATCATGGATTGTGCTTGGACTGATTTGAGGCTGATTTGGAGCTGAATTTAAAAATCATATAAGGATACAAATGTACCTATTATTTGGGCTAAGATTGACATTGAAACCTTAAGTGTTTGATGGTTGAAGTTTGTACACAACAGAAGGCAAGTTTGGGCTTGAAATAGATCATATGATAATCTTTTCTAGGATTGGAATAGAATTGATTTTTTGGGCAAATTTGGAGCACTTATTTGAATCAAGATTTGCTTCAATCTTCAACTAAATTTCTCTTCAATTCTTTGTTCTAAATTTCAACGTTAAATTTTCTAAAATAATTCATTTAAGCTTCAAAACCTATCAAAACATTAAAAAAAAAAACTTCATTACTAAAAAGCACATCAATTATTATAAAAAACTCAAATAAAAACAATAAATACATATGTAAAATAAGAGACTTAATGATACATTTGATGCACAATCACTCCCCCCAACTTAGATTTTTCTAGTCCTCAAGCAAAACAAAACATAAAACCTTTGAAATAAAAAGAATAATAATAACCATAATTAGGCTCGACTCATCACACTTGAAGGACCTATCATGCAAACATTGGTATCTTCAACTTAGTATATACACAATATCGAATAAAGAAAAATAAACATACTCACATTCTCTAAATCAAATATCCATACAAAATTTCAAATTCAATTGTATTTATCATGCAACCAACATAATTAATTCACGCAAAAACTCAACTTGTAATCTTCCCTTCTCACTACTACAAACAAGGTAGCAAACTAGAGAAATATATATATATATATATTTTGAAGATATTATTTATTCTTTGTCTTTAAGTGGTCACTTCCCTTTTGATGCGAATACAAATATTTGTGATAAATGCACCCGGTTACTCACAAAGTCACAAACTTAAAGTACTTTTGCATACTCATATTTCAAGTTGTCGTATGACGTAAAGATAAACATTTGTGATGAATACTCCTAGTTACTGAGCAACTCAAAACATTAGAATAGATAGAACTTTGTACACATTTATTTATTTAATTATCTAATAATTATTACTCTATTTACTTAAACCTTGTTTAGGACTAGATCAAAAGGGATGATCACAAGCATCACACTCATCTTTTATGCATAATCACACAACTCACACAACTTTTACAAGGAAAGATGTATTTCAATAATCTTAAAGAAAAAAAAAGTATGTTATATCTTGCTTTATAAGATATTATCTATCCCAAATTAAAGCATGCAATGTTCAACACAATAATGAATCCAAAAATATAATGTTGATCCTAAACAAGTCTCACTCATATACGAATGCAAGTTTTTTTTTCTTCAAACATGCATGGTCATCTCAAGCATTCAATATAATCAAATATCTAAAATTAAGTTTTACATTACCCTCAATTTAAAAAGAAAAAGAAGAAAAGAATAAAGATTAGAAAACTGGTACTTCCTTTTTTTCAAGGATGAATGTCTGATTAAATTGGACATAAGCTGACTTCTTGCTTGATTTTTTTTTACCTGCATATCACAACTAAAAGAAAACATCAAACCAATTTTATTTTTTTAATAAAAAACCTCTCACGCCTCAACTTAAAATAATGCATTGTCCCTAATGCATGAATAAGTAAATATAAGAGTTGGAAGAATAAGAGAGAAAAAATAAAAATAAAAATAGAAACTCATTACTTCTAATACTACAATGGTATTGGATCTTCAAGATCCAATATCTCAACTTCAGCCATAAATTCTTCAAGATAAGGTTTCAATCGATAACCATTTACTTTGAAAACATTTCCATTCTTAGAATTTTATTCCTCAAAGGCACCATGCTCAGAGATGGATTTAATCACAAATGGACAAATCCATTTTGTCCTCAACTTCCCAGGAAAGAGATGTAATCGTGAATTATACAAGAGAACCTTTTGACCAACATGAAAGGATTTTCTAAGAATATGTTTATCATGCAAAGTTTTCATCTTATGTTTTAAAATTTTTGCATTTTCAAATGCATCATTTCTCAACTCCTTTAATTCATCCAATTGAAGCTTTCTATTTTTTTCAACCTCGTTTTCATTGTCATTGAATTGCCGAATAGCCCAATATGCACAGTGCTTAATCTCAACAGGGAGATGACAAGGCTTTCCATAAACTAGCCTATAAGGAGATATTCCTAAAGAGGTCTTGTAAGCAATGCAATATGCCCACAAAGTATCAACTAGTCGTAGGGACCAATCTTTACGGTTTGGATTGATTTTTTTCTCTAAAATGTTCTTAATCTCCCTATTTTCCAACTCAACTTGGCCACTAGTTTATGGGTGATAGGGAGTACTAACCTTGTAAATTACACCATATTTTCTCATCAAAATCCGGACGGGCTTGTTACAAAAATCCTTTCCCCCATCACTAATCATAGCCTGAGGCATGCCAAAACGAGAGAAAATATTTTCTTTCTAGAATTTGACCACAACTCGATGGTCATTGGTTCGAGATGCAATGGCCTCCACCCATTTAGACACATAATCGACAGCTACAAGGATGAATTGGTAGCCAAATGAACTTGGAAAAGGTCCCATGAAATCAATCCCCCAATAATCAAATATTTCCAAAACAAGAATGGGGTTAAGGGGCATCATGTTACGCCTAGTGAGGTTACCTAGTCGTTGGCATCGGTCACATGTAACACAGAAGGCATGGACATCTTTAAACATGGTGGGCCAATAAAAACCACACTACAAGATCTTGACAATGATTTTCTTGGAAGAGAAATGCCCACCACAGGCTAACGCATGAAAAACATTAATGACACTTGGAATTTCATGATCAGGGATGCACAACCTAACAATTTGGTCAGTGTAGTATTTAAATAGGTAGGGGTCATCCTAAAAAAGGTACACACGTTGCGCAAGAATTTTTGTTTGTCAAGTTTAAACCAATGAGAAGGAATCTGATTTGTGGCTAGGTAATTTGTTATGTCAGCATACCATGGAGAGCCAATATAGGAGACAATACCTGCACAAAATAAATTTTCATAAGTAAAGAGTTCATTTATTGGAGATTCATCAATTATGGTCTTATAGCTTGAAAGACAGGATAAATGATCAGCCATTACATTCTCTACTCCATTTTTATCTCAAATTTCAAGGTTAAACTCTTGGAGTAGGAGGATCCATCGAATAAAGCGTAGCTTGGCATCTTGTTTTATGAGCAAGTATTTCAATGTTGCATGATTAGTGAAAACAATGACAAGAGATCCAACCAAATAAGACCTAAACTTGTCTAATGCAAAGACCACAACTAAGAGTTCTTTTTCAATTGTAGTGTAATTCAATTGAGCATCATTCAAAGTCTTGCTAGCATAATAAATGACATGAGGCTTCTTATCTTTTCTTTGCCCTAAAACAACCCCTACGGCAAAATCACTAGCATCACACATCAGTTTAAATGGTAAAGACCAATTAGGAGCTTGCATGATTGGTGCAGTGGTCAACAACCCTTTAAGCTTTTCAAAAACTTCTTGACATTTTGATGTCGAATCAAATTGGACATCTTGTGACAACAAGTTACACAATGATTTGGCAATGGTACTAAAAGAATGAATGAATCTTCAGTAAAAATCAGCATGTCCTAAAAAGGATCTCACATATTTCATTTACCAATAGAAAAAACAGCTAAAACCTGTTTATTCACTTTCACTTCATCACCATCATTCAACCACCATAATTTATAAGGTATAAGATGTTTGGTAATGTGCAAGTTTAATTTTCTCATCAATTCAGTACTAGAAACATTAGTGCAACTGCCACCATCTATAATTAAGCCATTTATCTTATTATGAATATGGCATCTCGTGTGGAATATGTTCTTCCTCTGACCTTCCGAATCATCCACATTGACATGCATATTTAGTGCTCTCCTCACCATAAGTTAATCTCCCTCAACCGGATACTCAACACAAACATCATCAGCATCTTCTAGTAGTGGCATCTTCTCCTCTTCATCCTCCCCATCGTCCTTAACCTTATTATTAGCTTTCATAATCATGACTCTTTTTCTTGGACACTAAGAAGCAACATGACCAAAACCTAGACAATGAAAGCATTTAACGTCACGGTTATGAGAAGTAGGAGTAATATTGATACCTTTAACAATGACTGAGGTGTCTTTCTTTTCTCTAGGGTATTCGGCCTTTCCTTCCTCATTCTGAGGTGATGGACCACCCCCAATGTTAGTTTTTCAATTGGGTTTCCAAGGTTTTAAAGGGCCTGATGGTTGGCTTTGCCAAATGGTACCCTTCTATTTAAGTTATTTCTCCACCTTTACGGTCATATGCACCTTTTCCTCCAACTCCACAATATGAGTTATATCATGATTGTTGCGATGTCGCGGTCGCATAAATTAATTACCCTAGCTTCAAACACAACACACAAGATAGCATAGAGCAAGCAAGGGGTCGATCCCACGAGGAAGTTTCAAGTCAGATTTTTATGTTGTACGTTATGTAATTGGGGGGGTTTAGTTTGTGATTTTCTAAACTATGGTAGCAATTAAACTAGCAAATAAAATCAATTAAAACCGAAACTTATCAAGAAAACAAATCTTGGTCACAAGCACACATCCACCAACGGAAATTAGAACCGATCCTTGAAACGAAAATTGAAGTTTATGTTCTGAAATTTTATATTTTCTTAACGTTGATTAATTAATGGATCCGCCGTATAACTAATCCTAACCAACAAACAATCAAAGTGTCCGCACTAATGATTCAATTTAATGGTAGCTTTAAGAACTAGATAATTTCATCAAGATTAACATACAAGCTATCCGCAGCTTGTGTCACTTTGTTCAAATGTTCTCCCTAAGTTCAATAACGTAGTTCCGCCACAATTATTAAGCTTAGTTGCTTCACAAGTTCATATATCACAACTCCGGTTTTGATATTAAACTTAGCAATAGATTGTTCACAACAATAACTTAGAGTCCGCTCTAGCAATCATCAACAACAATCATAGGAAATATGCATAGGAAAACAATCATACTCATTCATAACATAAACTGAAAATAAAAGGAAGAATAAATCTCATGGTTCTTGAAATCCGAAGGTTTGTTATGTCCTT
>Ga0325411_1003526_pt1 | contig 17659 bp, 12 predicted proteins | sample PopdelMetagenome_13_FD_206181 | JGI IMG/M metagenome (GOLD analysis project Ga0325411, IMG submission 206181) | Populus deltoides microbial communities from Bellville, Georgia, United States - Xylem-PdIQD-R4 | ecosystem: Host-associated > Plants > Phyllosphere > Stem > Wood/Secondary xylem...
GGGCATTTTCAGCTATGAAACATGTTAAAACTGTGCTTCGCAATAAAATGGAAGAGGAGTTCTTAGCAGATTCTATGATGATTTACATTGAACGAGAGCTTGTTGAAGATATTGATTCGGATTCGATTATAGATGAATTATATTCTACAAAACATCGAAGAGTGCAACTTTGATAGTATAATTTATTTTTATTTTTATTTTGAATTTTATGTACTTTAAATTTTATTTTTTATATATTTTATGTTATGTATTTGAATTAAAACTTTATTGTTAACTTGACAATTTTATATATTTAAGTGAATGATTAATCTTAAAAAATAATTTATGTATATTTATATCATAGTCCAGGATAGAAAAAATTCCTGGCTCCGCCCCTGCATCCACCTATGACTTTACACATTTCTTTCTTATATTTGTGAGTTTTCCTACTTGAATGTCATGAACACAGCTACAAGTTCATATCTCATCTCACACCAGATGAACCACCCTTATGGCACCTGGCCTCACCCAATCATGAATTCAAGCACGCTGCGGAGAGGGTTGATGATAATAATATTTGAGGAGAGGTTCACAAGCATACTCATTGGAAGCTATCTAATACACTACAAGCTTATGTTTATATATGCCCCTGTTTCCACAAGCTTATGTTTATATAACAAATTGCAAACTTCTTGGATATGGCATTGTTGCAAAGAGAAATTCTTGGAAAATAAATTTATTCCACCACTTGCAATGCTGGTGGGTAAATTATGGCCGAGTTTATGAAATCAACAAATAATCTATCGCTACAAAACAAGTTACAGATGCCCTGGGAAGCAAGCAAGAATTGCTAGGCTGAATCCTTGTAAATTTATTACAAGCACGCCTTGTGATTATGTAAACTGGCGCAGAAATGCTTTACACTACCTGATTCTCTTTTGGAGTTTGTATTATTTTGGTAGCTTAAAATGAACATACAAGCTAACCAAGAATCTTCTCTGGCTTGCGTTCTGTTCCTTTGGTGAACTTTGCAAACTTTAAACTTCTCAATTCGGCGGTATAAGGCAGGAGGGCTGACTAATTTAGACAAAGTCAGGCTGGCCGGTTGAAGTTAAGCAACGATGCCACATGCGGCTGTTAGGATCCACAGCTCTGGGATAAGAAATGACTTCGGGGATGGGGAAGTAAACATAATGAGTGTTGCATATTCCTACAGTGATTCCACTATATCCAGCAAATGCACCATGAACCTGCCATAACCATACATCCATATCAGCCACGTATTAATGAAGTGAAAAATTATCGGTGGCGCATGGGTAATATTGAGGGTCTTCATGCTGATTTTGCAAATATTAGAGGTACTAAGTCATGGTAACATGTAGATAAAATAATTTACATGCATACGACATATAGTGGAAATGATACACGGATAATTTTCCTTGGATATTCAGTTTTGATGGAATGCTCCAGTAGTTTTTATGAAAAATAAAGTTCCAAAAGTTAGAATCAGGGAGAGAAAATATAATTAGAAAAATTGCAATGCCAAGTTGTATCGGTGATACAAATTTGATAGAGCTGAAAACATGATTCAATGATTTCAGTAACTGTCTCGACAAGACGCAAAATTAATCAAGTTGATTATTCCACATGCAATGCACAAAGTGGAAAATTGTTTAGCCTAAATGGCAAGTACATCAAGAAGTTTTTACCATACCACCGCAACCACTAAGATTTTTATGCGTCTTTGCATCTTTGATAGTGTTCCAAGAAGAATAATCAATGCTAGTTTATTTTATGGAAAACAAAATATCTATCTTCTGTCTTATTTATCAATTATGAAATAAAGGAAATGCTCAAATTGAGGGATAGAGGGAGACTCACTGCATTTTGTCCGAGAACAGTACATAAAATTCCATCTGATGCATTTGCACGGCATGCACGTATCATGTATGTTGGGTCAATATACTTTACATCAGCATGAACGCCAATCTCCTTAAAATATTTTTTTGTCTGGCAAAAAAAAAAGGCATTGAATTAGTAAAACTGTCATACCAGATCAACCCAAAACCTTTTGCAAATATATAACAATCAAGATTCCATTTACAAATGCATAATAATTGAGATCCATGAAGGAAATAGTCTCCCAAAAAAATAAAAGAAAACACGAGTCGTTTGTTGATTAATCGAGATCTATCAAAATATGGCATTTCCTGGCAAAAGGAAGATTAATGATGGGAAATGAAGAAAAACAAAAATGAGAATTACTGTTTGACTAAATAGGAACTATAATTTTCTATGGTTATTCAGTATTTTTACCATTTAGGAGAATTATAATGTATCACTTAATAGTAAAATAGATTTTAAAAGTAGTCTATATTTCTAATTAGTAGGTTTACTATCTCAGGAACTGGTCTTTCTATGTTTTGATTTTCATACATTTGGTTTTCCATTTCTATTTCGCTTGATGCTTATAAATAAGCACTTGAGGTTAAGACATTTGAGGTGTGCTTTGATTCTTGGGTTAAGACAAGTGAAATAATGAAACAGTGAGCATATTCCATGTAACTCTGCCTATGCTAGCTCAGGTTAGAATAGCCAGTCCCAAGCCCTGTTAAAGGGAGATGGTTGCTGTCGGTTGATAGCCAGAATTAAACCTTGTCCAACAAAGGACATCAGGCGCCCTAGTTCAGAGAATTGACAAGTTGGCAGTAGTAGGGAGGAAAGGTGAAGAGGGAGACCTAAGCTAACATAGACGGAAATCAAATCAAAGGATCTAAGATCTATTGATGTTGAGGTGGATTTAGCATATGATCGCACAGAATGATGCGAGGATCCATAAAGTTGACCTTAACTAGTTTGGGATTGAGGCTTGGTTATTGTTGTATGCATATTCCATGTAGTAAACAGTAGGGTTCAATCAAAGAAGGCCGAATAATTCTCATAACCTGGCAAGTGACAATTATAAGCCAAAACAGACTTTAGTCATATTCATGTAACACCACTAAGATGGTTAAAATTTAGATGTTCAATCGGTCATGCAATTGTTGTCCTTAAGAAAAAAATCATGCATTTGCCATACGATCCATGTAACTTAATTACCATGAGTTCCATTCATGAGGAGCCACTATATAAACAATCACTGACCTCCTGTTGAATATGCACACCAAAGTCTCCGAGTACAGTGTTTCCAGATGCATCAGTAGCATTAGTTCTCCCAAGAAAATTCTGCATCATGAACATATTTCTTTCAAGAACAAATCACAATCATTATTTCATAGAAAATCATAAATTAGGCTTCCCCCCAAATATATAAAAGATATGATAAAACAATTTTAAAGAGAAAAATGCTAGTGATGGAATTCCTCTTTTGGTAATTTCCAGGTTCAGAAAGAGAAACACAGCCTTCCAATGTACGTGATTTATCCTTTCCGGAACCTCAACACCTGCCCATGGCCTGATGTTGACTTGAAAAGATATGTCTCAAGTGTTGAAGATAACTTTTTTAGTTTAAAAGACTTATTTTGCAGAGAAATTGGAGATCACAGTCAACAAATCAAAATTAAATCACTCAGGTCTAGGAGCAAAAGCAGTATCCAAATCATTAAATTCTAGTATGAAGAGAAGGGTTGCAGTAAATGAGTAAGAAGAATCCAATTTAGAAAATATAAAAGAAACAGAAGTCATAAAAGAATGAGAGCAGTCAAAAGCCAGAATTTCAAAGAACACAGGCAAGAAAAATAAATACTATGGCAAAGTGGTGGTGAAGAACTTTAAAAAGAGACACAGAACTGAAGAAGAAAAAAGAGTAAAAACGCTGCCTCTCTGGAAAAGTGGTGGTCTAATGATGATTGATTCCAGGGTGTTGGCACCATTGTTGATATGGTTTAATGAGGCATGTCAAGAATGGCTTCTCTGCAATTGCGGTGCTTTTATGATTATACCTATGTAGAACAGGTGAAGGGATTGAGGAAAAAGGATAGAAAACTTAGAAACTATTAAGCCACTTGGCTAAACCCTTGATTCTACAACGGTCCCTTCCTAAATCCACAATAAACTCCACTCTCAATTCCACAAGAACAAAGACCTTCTCTTCTCTTCTTTCAACAAAGAACTTTGGAAACTCAACTCCAGTTTCATCAAAAAGGCCCTCAAAATCAATAGAATAGTGTGCTTATAAACAGCAAAAACCCCAAATGGTCTTAAAAAGGAAAAAAAATCCCTATTTAAACAAACTAGTAGATATTCCTAAACCCCAAATGTTCCTAAATAATAACAAAATTATAAAACTAATAATACAACCATAGATTTTTTTAATTCTCCACTTTCTTGATTGCATTGATACCACAATCTAAAAATCTTCTTAAAAACCAAGAACAATGTGCAACACGTTTCATCAACATGTGTCACAAAGCTTGCAATCAATCACCATGGGCTTAATAGTTTCCAAGTACCCATGCAGAAGCATTGACCATCCCATATGGATTAGCATGCTGTCTAAATCAGGACTCCTATCACGCTGGACAAATGGATAATTCAAAGATGGACCATCATGCTTTTGATATGTAAACATAGTGGTAAAACACACCTGTCCAGCTCCTTCCGCTACACATAAGACAGCCGATCCCTTTGTCTCAATTAGGAATTTGAGATGCCTCAAAACACCAAGAGGTCCATGTAAATGAAAAGGTACCTTTCAAAGTGAAAATATTAAATTAACAGGGGTTCAAAAGTCAAAACAATACGTAAATTAAGTAAAGTATAAATACCTCTGGAATCAAACATATGTCGATTTGTCCACTAGCTAGCGATGCATGCATTGCTATAAATCCACTGTTACGACCCATCAATTTCACTATGCCAATACCATGATAAGCACTATGTGCCTGTCATAAAATTGAGGGAAAATACCAGTTAAGCATGTGTAAATAAGTACCAGGAAAGACATGTAGAAACAAAGGCAAATGTTCACATTGCCATATATTTGAAGTAATAATATAACTCTTTTTTACCTCAATGTAGGCAGAATTTATTGCTCTCTGTGCTTCTTCAACAGCAGTGTCAAAACCAAAAGTTTTGTCCATCATCAAAATATCATTGTCTATGGTTTTTGGCACGCCAACTACAGCCACCCTCATCCTTCGTCTACGGCACTAAAACCAAAATTAACTAAAGAGATAAATACTAGGAAATGACCAAGAGAAAGATATGGAGCAACCATGCACAGTTTTAGATATAGAGAGGTAGACTGCGAGTAGAGTCCTACAAAATCCCTACTTGTGTGATACATGGAATTTACTGTCATGCCATTTATAATTTAATGAATATATATATATATATATATATATATATAAGAAAAACATGAGCTACAACTTCAACTTCAGAGTTTGGGAATTAACTCTGTGTGTGTGTGTGTGTGTGTGTGATAAATATTATATTCTGTGTTGCAGATTCTACGAGTAATTTGTTCTCGGAAAAACTTACTAGAGAATGCTTGGGAAAGTTATTTGAAAAAATAAAGCAGAAAACAGTGCAAGGCTACAGGCTTAACAAACCTCATCATGTATTGCATTGGCTCCAGCATGGGTACCATTCCCACCTAACACAAAGAGCATGTTGATCCCTCTTTCCTGGTGTTGTCATGGAAAAGTATATGAGAACATTACATACCAAACATCACGGGTCTTTTTGATATTAGCAATTTATGCAAGAATACAGAACTTGAAGGCTGACTGAGTACCTCCATGCTGTCCACAATGTCACTAACACTGGGTCCGCCACGTGAAACTCCTAACAAGCTTCCACCAGAAAGGTGAACATTCTGCACCACTTTCCTGGATAGCTGATGATAAAAGCAAAATTCATACAGAGCAATTGGAATCTCTAAACTTGGACATAAATGAGAAGAAAAGCTGTTACATTGCTATATTTGAAACTTCAACAGAAAAGAAATGATAATTTACCGGCATTTCACTCAGGCCTTCATCAGAAAATCCACGATAACCAAAGGGGATCCCAACTATCTTTTTGACACCATAGATTTCAAGTGTGATGACAATCTGCTAACAGGTATATAATATAAGAATGTATGGTAGAACTAACCCCAACCATTAAACATAGCATATAAATTTCCCGAGAAAATGTTATTTTAGTCTAGAGGGTTCCAAGAGTAGCAGATGGTAACATTCTATGTGTCGGAAAGAAAATTTGAAAACAAGATGTAATTTTCCTGGAACTTGCCAAGCTTCGACAGCAATAAGGCTGTGTATATATATATATATATATGAAAAGGATACATCCTTCATGTGGAAGAGGATTATAAGCAGATTGACATGTACATGATACTAACCTGTCGGATGACATCATTGAGACCAGGGCATAAGCCACCACAAGTAACAATTGCTGCCTTTACTTCTTCTGGTTTGAAGTATATTTTTTCCCGAGGCCCAGCTCTATGGACCCTATGAAGATTTCAACATCATATCACCCACATAATATTATAACTTCACAGTGATGGATGATATTTCCTATGCCAGACAGACATGATAATGATCTACAACTACCACAATTATATTACATAACAAGATAAATGAAATTAGAGAAGAAGTACTACTGCGTATCAATTTTCTTTAATTTCTTATCTACTGTTTAAAAGAAGTGCAGATAACAGAAATCAGACACTGTTTGTAAGGAAGTAATATGCTATTTGATGAAAATAGGTTATGTGAACAAGGGAACGCAAAGCATGACGCCCTCATAAAACACCTAGGAGGCTGAATACAGAATCACTTTTGGTAGCTGAAGCAGTGAACGGAAAAATGTCACTCCACAAATTGCAAAAACTTGCAATGAAAACTCAATTACACGTTCTAAAACCACACTTCATGACCATACAAACATGCATTCTAACTTCTCAGGCATGTGTAGAGGGCACTCCAATGTTCTTTCTTGCTCAGATGTAATTTCTCCTTATAATTCATAACTCTGATACTAAAATCTTATACAACATGTGGATGCTCCATGCATTCAGTAAAGTTCGTGTCAATTATACTTGGATGGGATGGAAATAAGCATCAAAATAATTTGTCGCACAAAAAACAGAATTTTGTATGGAAAAGAAAAGAAAAACCCTCCTTCGTTTCTGTAATTTTTCAAGTTCTTGGCAAAAAATGCAAGCTTTACCATTTGCAAAGACTCATAAAGGAGTTTACCATTGTTCGACCCAAGTACAATTGGGATCAATGCACTCAGCTCCAGCAGATGTAGGTGATGAGTAATGTATGACCTGAAAAAACCACAACAAAAGAAAACATCGTTAGACTTTGGAATCCCATAATGAGTTGACCAAACTTTTTTTTCATTTACCTTAAGAAGCACCCTGTCATTTTTATTTATGTATCCATGCCATTCCTCATCAGATGGATATCCACCAGCGAAATCTTCCATGACTGGAGTCCTCATCTTTAGACAAAACGTAGAGGGAATTGGGTCTGCATCAGGAAAGATATCAGTGATATGAGGAATGTTAAACCGTCTCTCAAAATCTCTTTGGTAATTTGTTTTCCAATCAGGATCGCTGAAATCAATCTCTTTGTTCCCAATCTGTGCTGCCAAAACGCCGAGATTTCTTGATGGGGCGCTCCAGTTTCGTAAAGACACAACACTTGAGCGTAGTAGGGGGTTTTTGTCCTTTTTGAAAGAGACACGACCACCATAACTGAGCTTGGAGCTGCTGATCACGGCGGCATGCGACACAGAGTCCATCGCCTTTGAAACCGGACGGAGATTTCTATGCTCTGTTTTCCTCTGTTTTAGCTGCCCAGAGCGGATACCGCACCTCTTTAATGTTTCCTTGCTTTTCTAACAAGTAGTAAAGTATACTTTAGTCCTTATTTGTTTCAACAAGAATAAACAAATCCCTCATATTAAACTATAATTAATTAGTCCTTATTGTTTTAAATATATATGTAACTAAATCCTTTTCATCCATTTCATGTTCCTTTTCTCATTTATTTTTTCTTAATAATTATACAATATGAATATATTAAATAGAAAAACAAATTTTATTGAATAAATTAATATCAAGTTAAGTACGGTTAACAACGTTTAAGAGGCTAATTAATAGTTTTTAAAATTAGAAGGATTATTTAATATAATTTGTAAAGCTAGAGGGGCTAATATACAATATGAGATTCAGTTAGAGTTGAATAGAGGTTAGACGGGTAGAGCAACAAGAGGACGGCATCTTGGAATCAGAGCCTTGTACCTTTTCACTACTTCATCTGCTTTTGTTTGGGTGTGTTTGTTGAGTTGAGTTTTGTCCAAAAATATTCTGTGCTTGGTCGTACAAATTCATGGAATATTTCGCTCACATTTTTTTTTTTAAGCTGAAATTTGATAAAAGTAATTGTGAAAATCCCATTGTAATGTTGGGCTTGGTGGACATGAGAGTTTTTTTTAACACAACAATCATAGATATTTTTAATTATTTTTTTATTATCGAGAAGAATTTTAAATGTTAATTGAAATATTAATGTTTGTTTAATAAAATAAATTGAAAATTATACATATTAAAAAAATTCTTAACACCAATAAGTTGAGAAATTGAGGAAAAAAAATATTAAAATATTTAATATCATAACAGTTTTTTTTTAAATATTTTGATTAGTATCATAAGGTATTTATTTATTTGTGGAAATTGTTTCTTAGAAAATATTTTCCATCAGTTATTAATTAAAATATTTTTAGTAATTATTCTAAAATAAAAGGGGTAGATATACAGAAGATAGAAACATATTTATTTTATTAAAAATATAAAAAGGAAGAGATAAAAATAATCTTAAAATAAATATAAAGCATAAGGAGATATGTGAAAAGCCCATTATAAATGCTGGGCTTTGTGCTGTAGTGGCCATAAAAAAAAGCTAAGTGAGGAGACTTGGCGCCTCATGGACATGACATAGTTACGAGATGCGATTATCATCTCAAAATACTTGTAATAAAGCAGGACTTTTAGCCTAATACTCCAATGGCAGCAGGTATAACAAGAGTCTCTAGCTGCTATTATCATCACCTGATTCTGAAGAATAAGAATGGTCTATCTGCCTCTGTAGCTGTCTCCACCAGTTTCAAGAAGATGGTAACCAACGCCGCCTCCGCCACCATCACGGCTAGTAGCAGCATTAATCATGGTGAGTACAGGAGCATTGCGGAGAGAGTGAGTTTGGAAAAAGAAATAAAAAAGAGCAAATTCATAGCCATAGCTGCTCCCATCTCTGATGAAGAATCCGCCTTCTCCTTCCTCTCCGAGGTGAGAGATCCACGTGCCACTCATAATTGCTGGGCTTTTAAGGTAGGACAGCACAGCCGTTGTAATGATGATGGTGAACCATCTGGGACTGCTGGCAAACCTATTCAATCTGCTATTCTTTCTTCTCATATCGACAGAGTCATGGTCGTTGTCATCCGGTACCATAACATCATCCCTTTCTTTTTCTTTTTATTTCCCTTGAGTTATTACAATCCTTTTCCTATCCTAATAGAATATGATGATTTTAATGAATATTATATTCATAAATTCAGCTATTTTGGAGGTATCAAACTAGGAACTGGTGGACTGGTTAGGGCTTATGGTGGGGTTACATCTGAATGCTTGAGAAATGCCCCTACTTGTCTCGTCAAATCTAAGGTTTCCTTTTGCTTTTCTTTGATTTCCCACTTTAATTTTCAACACCAGTCACCATTACTTAATTTCTTTCTTTAGGTCCCTATGGCCGTGGAGGTTCCCTTTGATCTCTTAGGACTCGTGCAACATCAGGTAGGCAGGTTATGTATTATTAATTACTACACACACACACACATGTAGATTTCTTAAATCTGATGTATCACCATCACTAGACATCAAAAGAAATAAAAGAGATGATGAAATTTAGTATGTGAGCTATAGTGGTTTATTTCATCAGTGAACATTTGTCATAAATTAGGATTCAGTCTTTTTCCCTTAGTGCCAGATTTTCTTGGCATGCCTACATGTTATTCTACTGATCGAAATGGGAATGGTCGCATGTATATTGATCTTGTACTCGGTTGTTACAGCTACAGCATTTTCAAGTTGAGGACATCAAGCAGGATTATGAGACTGGTAAAGATGGTTTTGCCATGATCTCTTTCAAAGTTGATTTTGACCAGGTTGAGAAATTGGAGAATGCTGTCAAATCAAATTGTAGCCGACAACTTGTGTTTTATAAACAGTGACACAGACTTTGATGATATTCATACATGCGTATGACAATGTCCCATATCAACTCCATCACGTGGAAAACAGTTTCAGCACCGGTAAGTGTATTCTTTCACTATGTAGAGTATAAATCTTCACCCCTGCAACTCTTGTAGGGTTTGTACAATTCTTATAATGGATTCTTGGTGTCTATAAAAATTAAAGATTGAGTTATGCTAAGAAGTTGGTTGTTGGTTGACCTGATACTGAGGGATATTTATACATTTTTTAAGTTAAATATAATTGTATATCCTTCATTATCTCATATGCCCTCTGACAAGCATACAATTACCCTAATGTTCTTTTACTGTTGAATAAATCTGAACTAAAACGGAGTTGTCTTGGATAGAAATTGAAGTCTGCATGGAAATCAGGCTTTATTTTGATTTCTTATTCTCATTTTGGATTACTGGGAACATAATATTTTGCATGCAATTGATTTATGTCATACTAATGCTGGCTATAGTCTTTTGCCCCATCATACAGAGGCCAACTGATGCAATATCAGTATCAAGCACACTAACAATACCATTAGATATGCTGAGTGAATCCTCACACTTTCTCTATCCTGCCTGATCCCTATTCTTTAAATATATAAATTTATTTTTTCATAAATTTCTTAGGAATAATCAGTTATAAACAAGATCCTTAATCTGGTCTTTTGTCATTTACATATGAGCATCTTTTAAGGTGTTAGAATGTTGAGCCATAAAATGTGATTTGTCAATAAAAAAACTCATAGATTTAATACCATAGGTTTAATCATTATAATATCATGTGTATAGTAACTCATAAGAAACCATATTCATCCAAATACTTATTGCAGAAGTATGGTATGACAAGAATAACAATAGTTTCTCTTATCTGTCACCAGTAAATAATGAAACTGAATATGCTTAAAGTGAAAAATGGAAGACAAAGTATACACAAACCTCTGAGTAGAAAATAGAAGTAAAACCCTCCAACGTATAAGCATGGCATGTCAGTTAGGTGCCCGAACCATCTAATAGTTATAAGCTTTGAGGCACAGTGGTGGAAAATGTAGCATCTGAAGTAATTTGACAGAGGTCAGGAGAGTTTGAAGACATTGTTGTTGGAATAGTTGGAAGCTTAGGGATGAGGAGTGGAGTTGATGGAAGTGGTAATGTCACCTTTGTGACTGTGGGCACTGTAGGAAGGAAGGGAAATTTGGCAAAGATGGGATTTAGGTGCTTTTGAAAGGAGGCAGTGAAGCATAGGTGGTTAAGTTGGCAGTATGTGCAAAGCAGTTGATGACAATGATGGCAATAAAGATGGTCTTCAGCAGTGTTGGCAGCGAAGGCAATTTGGCCTTTGATGGAGGTGGGACTAGCTAGTTCCAGCAGTCATGGTGGATTGGTGGTGGTGAAGCTGCTAGTGTATCCAAAAAACCTTTCAAGCTGCCAGGTTCGCATCAATTCATGGAAAATGGTAATGGTACAATTAAAGACAACTTTTAATTACAAAACAAAAAAAAAGACCATAGTTAAAATAAAAATGTTTAAAAGAAGCCTTATTCGAACAAAGAAAGCGACCTTGTTTTTTCAGTATGGAGATATTTGTTTGAGAACTGTGTTGGAGGAAAGCAGCATATAATGGAGAAGAACTGATTGATTCACTTCAGTCCTCACCGACTATATATGTCCATTGAAGGGATAAGCTTAGACACGAGCAATGTACAGGGAAAAATGTATGTTTGAAAGCTATCCTATAATGTTTGAGTTGGTTGGAATTGAGAAAATCCATCTCATTATTAACCATATTGTATCCTCTTTGAGTTTTTATTTAACGCCATTTAGACATACATGCTTGGAGTCTAATCTAATTAAGAGGCATAAAAAGCTAGATGAAATTTCTTGTGCTTGAAAAATTATAATTTGGTAGACAGCTGATAGGAGGGATAGAAGATCTCTTCAGAATCAAGCATCAGGCCTTTTTTCTCAGATTCTTGTTGTTGGGTTTAATAAATAAAAGTAAAACCTTGTGAAACATTGCATATACACTAACTAGTTCTCTATTCTAAGTTTACAATCTAAGAGTAGCATGCATGCATCCTGCTGTCTATCTACTATTTATAAAATAAAATTTACACTAAATAACAGCCTCCGTGAAATTTTACACCACAAATTATCACAACAGAGTAAGCTTTGGCCTGTTACATGTCCTCGCCATATTTGGCTTCTCGGTGAGAGCATTTAGAACCCTTCTTAGCATCTCTAACTCCTCATTCCCATTTATTCCTTGTACCCACAAAACACACTTGGTCCTTCCACCCATTGTCACCATCTCTGCCCTCACTACCTTTCCTTTCACTGATCTCACTGCCCTTGCAACATCAGACAATAGCTTCCTTTTATCATCACAGCTGAATACTACTTTCACAACCTCCTGACCTTTCCCCTCACAGGAACCGATTCTTAACTTGTCAGCCCCGCCAGGAAATACACATTCCAATCTACCACCACCATATATTTCTTTCAATTCTGACACTGTATTTGTCAGCTCTTTCACGCACCGGATTGTCTCTTCAAGCACCGATGCTTTGTTCACCTGTTTATAGCAAGCACAAATGGAATACTGACGCATTAGCATATAATTGGACTTCTCTGTGCCCGCGTGTGTGAATATTTGAATTGAAGTGCATACTGTGTGTTGCATACTTTTATCAAGTTAGGGAGGATGGTACGAAGGGTAGCGAACTGGGTATTGATTCGACTCCGGCGGTTACTCTCAGCCATGCTGTGTTTCTTGGCAGCAACTAGTTTAGATTCCTCCTCTGATATTAATTGTTTGGCTATTGAATTGTTATATGTTGTTTCATTGATAGATTTTAGTAATGCTTGCCGAAAATCATCTTGATTTGAACATGTTCCTGCTGAATTACTGTGACTTGAAAGAGGTTGCACATCATGTATCTGCTATGCAAAGAAGTAAAACTATCTTAAGAAGAGCAAGGAAATCAATTACATAGCACAAAACAAAGAGAGGTACCTGTTGCAAGGCCATGAAGCTAACACAGGCTGGCCTGATGTTGAAGTTATTCCCAGGCAAGAGAAGTCGCGACGGATGATATCTATTCCAGTGTGAAAAAGAAAAGATGGTAACCCTGCTCGGTTTATATAGGCAAGCAAATATGTATGAAATAATTATTGGTTAATTGCATTTTAAAGCATATCTGTAAGATGGGGATATGCATGACCGTTGCAATGAAAGGAGGTATCAAACCTAATAATCAACACAATCGAAAAACCCTCCCTCAATTTATTGTCTGATTTAATTCCAAGATCTTGTAATCTGATGCCCTCTTATTGTTTTTTTTTAATTTTAAAAAAGTTACAATCCAATCCCTGCAGTTTTTAATGATTTTATGAGCTAGTCCCTGTGGTTTTGCAAAATCACAAGTTAGTTTATTGACTAAAGTTGAATGTAAATTCTTTTAGAAATTTCTAAATTACAGTTTTTAAATGCATTTTTTTAAAGAATTGTCTGCAGAGGGTGAGCTTGTAAGGCTTAATTAGAAATGAATGACATTTTAGGAAAAAAAAAGAATAATTGAATTATTATGAAAACCAGACTAAGTTTAAACAAATATGAAAATATAAGGATTTAGCATTAAGATTTGTAAGCCTAAAGGATTAACTAATTATTTTGCGAATAACTACCTGGGGCAAGAATCTGAGAAAAATAATAATAGCCCTTTTGATGCTTGAGAGGAAGAGAATGGATGCTACATTGCTAATAGCCCTTTTGTTTTTTTGTTTTTTTTTCTTGTTGCGCAAAGATCCTAGCTGCTCATCCTAGATTGAAAAAATAATAACAGACTGTGCTCCGAAAGAAAATTGATCGGTGAATATTGAAAACAGATGCATAAATGGCCAGAGTGCTAGTTGGTCTGAAAGAGGTCACGACGCCGGCCATCTTGGCATGCAAAGCTCCTATCGGATTGAAATCTGCTTCTTTCTCCGCAGTGCCAGCACCCAACATGTATAAATCTCAGTGGCAGCCACTACAAAGACCCCAACGTAGATGCAAACAGTTGTAGCACAAACATACAAGTACCTGTAATGAAACACACCATTAGTCTATGATAAACAACATGAAGCATTGTAGATTGTGTTCTACCACTCTCTTAAACCACAGATCATTCACCTTCCAAGGGTTATAATTTGTTAAGCACGTCACTAAAGCTGGGGAAATTTAGCTAAGTTTTCATGTTTTGCAAAGCTGTTCAGAGAAAGACTTACTTCGGAGAGAAGACACTCCAAACAAACAAATGGTTCCTCATCAACAGCAAGACAACGGTGTAGGAAGTCAGTAGAATTGAATTCAAGCCCACTGGAACCAGACAAGGAAATCCAAGAATCATCTTTGCAAGATGCCCCGAATCTACATTTTGGTGATTTGCAAGATAGCTTGTGCACTTCACGGAGATGTACATCAGCATGCTAAGAAGAAATAACATTGGGGACGCGTAGGTAATGATGAACATCAAAATGCCAGAAAGAAACATTGAGTGACTTGACAGGCCCTGACAATGAGTAAAACAATGTTTGAGATTACACTGAACGTGGCTCCCTGAATCTAAAATATACCACAGAGAGCAACGTCTATGTAACAAACTATATGTCGTGAAATAGAAACTATATATCAACTACACTAGAAAGGTAAGAGAAGGTACAATAAAAGCTCCAGCAACATCTATTGTGGCAAGAGTATTGCTGTTCCCGAGAGCAAAATGGCCTGCCATTCCCATATAGTACAACAAAGCAACCTAAGAGAAAAAAAATGGGTGCCCAGCATTAGCACTAGAAAATGCGGTTAGCCTTGAAGGAAATGAAATTACGAACTCCATTATCAATAGCACATACATTTATAACAAGTATTAAATGAAACACACTACGGAAAAAATTCTGTGACTTCAGTTGAAAACAGGAATCTTCATTCACCTTTCCAGATTAAGATATCAAAGACAGGTGCTCATAACTTTATATATTTGCATTTCACTAATTTATAGCTGCCAACCTGTTTCTCATTTCTGTGATATTTGTTTCGATGAAAAAAAAATAAGAAATTAATACATAGAGTAAGACAATAAAAAAACTAAAACAAATATACAGAAACTGGAATTTATGACTTAAAGAAAAGCTCAGAACAAGCCTTACCTCTTTAAATCTAAATTTCCCAGAAATGAATACACATTGATTGATAACAGAAAATAGTGTATGTAACATGTTCTCAAGAATAGGCATAGCCCTTGGATCCTAACTACAATGGTAAAAAGAATGGAACGGAGTGATCCTTGGTCATAGATTCAGAGAAAAGAACAGAAGGTAAACCTAAAAACGACCTTGATTAACTAACAGAGCAGTCAAGGTGAAGGTCTAAACTGCATGTTATTTTCACTTGCTGATTTAACTTGTGAATCACGTAATTGCAAGTTAAGAATTTCTCAATTATTTTCTGTGTTAAGAGTCAATAATGCTGAAATTCACATCTGAGCTTCAGGTTAATTAAAAGCATCACTTACCTGGTTCTCAAGATGTTTGACTATACTATGTGATATATTTTAATGATAGTCAACTGATTCTTGCATGCTGGACTGTCCAGTTGGTAGTTATAAGAAGAAATGATATAGGAACTAACCTCCACTTCAATATGCTGTAGCCCACTACAAGAAAAGTACAGCATGCTAGAGAGGATCTGCACGAGAAGCAAAAGGATGGGCATTGAATTGATTGGCTGTTGAAGCAACAGCTGCAGAAGACACCAACATATTATATATGCTAACCCAATCAGATATGAAGAGTCTCTGAATTCCACCAATGAAAATATGCATTGACCGTCAAAAGTAACCAAAGTTGATTTCACATTAGGCTTTGAACATGTACCAGGGAACCAAAGAGGTATGAACCATGGTAATGCTACAAAAGTGCCAATTGTGGCAATACCAAGAATTGCATATATTATCTGTGCCTGTATTGCAGCATCACAACTGGCTGACACAAATGCATTGTTGTGATATAGGTGCCATAAAACCAAGAATCCACATATGAGAAAGCAAAATCCAACTAATTGAGTGATTTTTCTCCTAGATCCAAACAAAAACAAAGCAAATATGCTTAAACTGATCACTAGCAGACCCGATGCTAGCTGAATTGATCTCACATGGTTAACCCCAGCCTGTTCAAGCCACTTTGAAATGTCTGGAAGATACGTCCAGTTTACACCACCTTGGTGCCAGCTTCTCAAAATTCTTCCAGAAATAAGAAGCAAAATGATGGAAGATATGCGAAAATCAAGTCTTTCTGTCTGTCCCTTCATCAATTTGAAAAAGCTCTTTGCACTTCCTGGTGCAAGAGGCTGAACTGCTTTTCGAAGAAATAGCACATATGATGTTGATAAAACAAAATGCCAAATATATTGCTCTTCCTCTACCATAGAACTCGAAGCCATACTCATAACAAGAATTAACATGACACTCAATAGAAAGATTTCATTTACAGACCACTTGTGCAAACCAGTAATTGAGTTACAAAGCCGTTGGTTCTCTCCAGGTTGATCCTCTGTACTCATGCAAATCATGAGGCCTAATAATGTTAGAGATGATATGGCCATTGCCACAATCCCAAAAGCAAGTAAGCCAACAGGTTTCTGCCAAAAATAAATAAACAAATAAATAAAAGAAAAAAGAAAAGGGAATACCAAAAAAGAAAAAGAAACAATTCATATTGTTACACCCTTTACAAAAAATTGCAAATCACAGTTTATTTCTACGTTGAGTAAGATATTTTTCCAAATTGGTAGCTGTTATCAATGAGTATACATACATCAGTCACTCTGCGTGATAACCACTCACTTGCAGTTTTCAGAAACTGATGATATGCTGCAACAGTGCAGCTGTAATCATCCCTACTTTTAGACCTATTTACAGAAATTACAAAGAAAGGAACACAGGTATTACTATAAATTATACTGAAAGCAACAGAGGTATCAGGAATGGTTCCCATAAAATTTTGTTTCATGGTATAATATCAGACTGTTCCACACACAAAACGCACCTGGAGAGGGACTTTGACTTCCAGGAACTGTGAAGATTTATGGCGTTCATATAAAGGCAACACAACATCTTCTCCATACTACCAGAGCATTCTACAGTTGTAGATGCAAGACCATCTGTAAAGCCATCGTGGCTTGGCAAGTTTCGACATGATAAACCGGGTAATTGTGCTTGGATTAATCGGAGCAGCTGCCAGGAATTCAATTCCAACACTCTCAGTTGTTTATCATCTGAATTAATCAGTCACAAGGAAAATTATAAGATAAAACATCAAACAATTTAAAAACATCAAAGGTGTTAAAATAATTTCCAATGCTATGGCAAAAAAAAAA
>Ga0325411_1003528_pt1 | contig 17657 bp, 9 predicted proteins | sample PopdelMetagenome_13_FD_206181 | JGI IMG/M metagenome (GOLD analysis project Ga0325411, IMG submission 206181) | Populus deltoides microbial communities from Bellville, Georgia, United States - Xylem-PdIQD-R4 | ecosystem: Host-associated > Plants > Phyllosphere > Stem > Wood/Secondary xylem...
AATTTCTATTAAATAAAAGGTTTGAAAAACAATGTTTTAATTTTAATTTTTTTATATAACACATGTAGCCATTTAATCAACCTATTTATAACATAAGTAGCTTTCATTTGGCTTAAAGGATGAGGATTTTTTTTTTTTTTTTTTTTTTTTTTGAGGCTTTCAGCTACAGCCGCAGCTAAATCCAAAGCACACTCTTTAAGCCAGCCAGATGGATAGGCTGTAACTGTACTTACCTTAATTCTCATGTAATGAAAATGAGACACCATGCTCGAAAAATTTGGAAGTGACTGTTAAGAAGAGCATTATTGGCTAATGGGTGGGTTTGATTGATTGGTGGGTGACATAAAAAAATGAAAAGAAGACAATTTAGCAGAGTTGGTGGTCCCTACAAGTGATGGACTAGTCGACTGATGGGTAGCTGAAAGTGATATCCTCCAAAGCCGCAGACTCTTTACAGATATTGTCCCCTGGGGGGGTTGTATTGGAGTGAGAGCCAACTCTTTACAGATGTTGAATAGTTATAATTAAATTTTAAAAAATAAAAAATATTTTTTAAAATAATCTCTATGTAATTCTAAAACTGTGTGCAACCTAGCAGCCAAGCTAAATAAAAAAACTTAAAAACTCAATGTTTGTTTTCAACCAAGTTTTTAATTTATTTGGATAAAATATTGATTTAATAAAAATCAATTAGATTTTTAGTAATTTAAATATAATTCAAATCTCTTTAAGACAATATTAATAACTTTTTTAAATAAAATAATTGACCCGATATTCTATAAGTTAACTCAATGAATTTATTTAGTTTTTGGATTAGTAATTGATTTAAGTTGGGTCGGGTTTTACAAGTTTTTTTTTTCAACCAAATAAAATGAAATATAATTAATAATTCTATTTCCAATTCTTTTTTTTTTCTAACCAACTAAATAACTTCATAGGTATGGTGATATAGTCAGATCTACGATAATAAAAGATTCTAAGCAGTTAGATATGAATATATCACAACTAGATGAGGACCTACTCAGACATATTACATGGATGATTTAGTTGGTGCATTTATGGATAGTGGAACAGGTCTAGTTCAAGAGAAGATTTGGTTATGTCAAGCCATAATAATGACTCAAAAAGACTATAATGTTTTATCAAACTATTGAATCAGACTCAAATTTTATCTGAAGTTCCTGCATGTTGTTTTTCCTATAGCAACCTCTACGTCACTACACGAACTATCAAATCTTTAGATATTCAAAATCTCGCAAAGACCTCTGGTTTTGACAATTTTGTTATTTTCCTTGTTATTTTTAGATTTCATGATTATTATTTTTTTGGATTTTATGCTTCTTTCCTTTGTATTTTCAGATTTTTACTTTGTTTCTCAATTGGGATAGTGTTTCTAGTCTATTTAAGATTTGTAAACCTTAAAAAGATATAGACTTTATTATTATTTTTTTAGAGAGAATAAACTAATGAATCTAAGATTCATATCTATAGCTCCACATGAAAACTCCTTTTGTTTTCAAAGAATAACAAAAATTGATTATAAATAGCTTATGTGTCGATGTTGAATTAAAACAAAATGACAAGTGTAAAAAAAAAACACATAATTTGTTAAATAAATTTTTTTTTCTATTAAACTTTTAAAAAGCAACACACACCCTCCTTAATTAGTACTGGATATTCAATTCTGAGTAACATGTTTAGTGATGACTCTGATAATTCACAAAATTAATAAAGGTTTGATGGATTTTGAAGATTGAGAGATTAATTGCAGTCCAACCAAGGAAAAAAAAACACATTTATGATAAAGTTATTTGGTGTTGTAATTTTCAGCAACATGCTTTTGTTGCTGATTGTCTTTAGTCTAATGTTATTCTTCACTTAAAAAAAATTAAAAGTAAAGTATGAGGAAGAAGTTAGAATCTTGTTTTGTTCTTATTACCTTGAAGGAAAGAAAATAAATTATTGATTAAATTAAAAAAAGTTCTCTACTAATTCAAAGATAAATAAGAATGAGGTTAATTTTTCCAAATCAACTGTAAAAAAAATAAAAATCATTTTCCTTTCTTTTCAAGATAGTATAAGAAACTTAATGCATGCATTCCATCTAAATGAAAAGAAAAAGGGCTTTTTTATATAGTTTTAATTTGTTAAATGAAAAACTAATATTTAATAACTTTTTCTTATTTTGCTATGTTAGAAAACTATTATATTTAGTAAGAATTAATTACTATTTTTTCCCTTAATGGAGATATTATGCCAAAAAAATATTTTTTTTTTTAATGACATGTGTGAGCCACAAAAAAGACAAAGTACTTAACCGAGTATTATGAAAAAATAATTTTTTTTAGAGAGATAAGGTTTGAAGAAAGATTAGAAAGAGTGGTGTTTCCAGAGCTATAACTACTTTGAGCACCATTTGATTTCTTTCATTTTCAGATATGTTGTTCTTCTTAACCCACTCCACTTTCTGATTGAATGGATCTTTGTTTCGATTACTGAGTAGGGAGTTATTGCCCTCGCAACACTTCTGCATTTTTATAGAAGAACTTCTAGGTAAAATAACCGTGCCACTTTGATCATTTTCTATAATCTACCTATTGGATCTTACTCAAATTTATATCGTGGGTTCGCCACCTAGTTCCCTTGATTTTGAACGGTGGAGACTGGTTTCCAAGTTTTGGACCAAAGCTGAGGAAACAAATGTCACCAATTTTGCAGAGGCCATCTCTCCACAACCTACTGTTGGATTTGGTTGTAACTTTTAGTGGAGTTGTGCAAAGTAAATGACTTACTCCTAACTGTTTATTGTTTACTGTCATTTAAATTGTCACTATGGCACAAAAGAAAACCACCAACTCCACCCTTAGCACTTCATGGGCTAATAGAGTGAAAGTATCAAACTCAACCATCCAAGCTAAGATAATATCTTTCCCAAGGAAAGAGATTGACACTATTTTGGAAATCTCAGATAATACCATTGATGAGAGTAAGTTAGGAACCGCTGCTTGGTGGGATTTTTCTCGGGTTCTCAGATGCTCTACTATGCGACCAATTCTATTGCATTCCGGTTATAGAAGAAGTGTAGCATTGAGAGTGTCGTAACAAAATAACAAGGCTTCTTGATTTTCTACCTCATGAGTGGGAATGATGCTAACTCTTTTATGGAAAAGGGATCGTGGATGCTTGTGGGGGGAAGACCATTATCCTCAACTATAACACCCTCATTTGTTTTGTACTTAATAAGAACAAAATCTCAAAAGTGCATGCATGTGTTTGCCAATAAGAGTTACCTTTTCCTTTTTGGAATAAAGCGGACCTTGGAATGGCCGCTAATATGGTTGGAAGACCTTTGGCTTGTGATGAACAAACATTTAGAGGCACCCAACTTGACTACGCTTAGGTTTATGTTCAGTTGGATGCCTCGTTGTTTATGGTCTAAGGTTTCCAGCTGAAATATAGGTTATCTTTGGAACCTATCTCGATTACAAATGATTATGAGTGGAAACCAAAAGCTTATGAAACTTATAAAGTTTTTGGACACTCATGTAAGGCTTCAGTTAAGACCCTGAATTGTTACGCAGAAGACATGCTTAAGATTAAAAATAGAGGTGATGTCTTATAAGCATATAACGTTTTTGCAAATGGGATTGCATCCCCCTAAAAGTTGTTGTAGGAAAAATAGTACCCAAGACGACTCTTCTACTGAAATAGGTTGACCAGTTCAACAATCTAAGGAACCAGATGACTGGTTGGATAACATAGTAACCCTAGAAGCTAGTGCCCTTTAGAACAAGTCAACTACTTCATTCTAATTTGGTCTACCATTTTAGGTCGTAGACTGTTGTAGAGGTTGGTGACCTTTTTGCTACGAAGAATGTCAAACTGAATGCTGATGGTGAGTCGGATCACTACATGTTAAAGGTCAAATCTCTAGTGGAGCAAATTATCTTTAGGATCAAGCTTTAGACATCAGCATCCCTTACTTAATTTGGTCATCTTGAGTTGTTTGAATCTGTTCTACTCTCTTTTCATGTATATTGGTTGATTATTTTTATCCTTCCATGCTCTATTATCTACTTAGGTAGTTTGGCTTCTATTTGTTGCCCTTTAAAAAAAGGAGGGGGGGTTTGGGGATAAAGAGGGTCATGGCATGGAATAAAAAAACCATTCTTAAACATGTCTAAAAGCTCCTATCGTATATATCTTATGTTTGGGCAGTTTAAGTGCATAATGTCTTGTTTAAAGGGAAGTCTTTCTAATATATTAGACTTCATTTAGCTCCTTCCTAGTCTTGAAGGAAGATTCTTCTCAGTAGAGACTGATGTGAAGGGCTATTTATCTCTCACATAGGTGATAGGACAACTATTTCTCTGTCTTGACTATTGGTTATCAGATGGACAACAATTTTATGACCTTTTACCTTTTAGGATGTTATCCTTCACGAGGCTGCCCTGGGATGCAAAAGTTTTGGACATAATTAAGGAGGGTACTTGGGCTTTCCCCTCGAGGAGCTAGGAGCTACAGACTATTTAGGAATTTCATCCAAGGATTGCCTTACCAAACTTCTATTTCTAGAAGGTTCACTCATCAAGAAAGTTTATTATCGACTTGAATTGGAAGGTTCTTCAAAACTCGAGACTAATATAATTTATGCACCATTTCTTCTATTTTCCAAGTCAAATTTCAAGACACTTTTTTTTTTACCATATTGCTTGCTAGTTTGAGTTGTCTTAACACCATGTACAGACTTCATACCTATCAAATTATCACCTTATTGATATGTATACTTTGTGGGTTGCATGTTGAGACTCATGACAACATGTTCTTTTAGTAACCTTTCTTTACTTTGGTTTGGGGAACTCTTATGAACAAGACTTTTATAGGTTGGCCTACAATGACATAATGACCTTTACTTAAGTGAGCATCCTTGTATTTCAGAAAAAAGAAAGATTTCATACATCTGTTTGCACAACTAGTCCTCTCAGCCATGTTTTACTTCATCTAGTATGAGAGGAATAATCAGGTCTTCCATCAAATTTATCATGCTCACTAAGATATTAGTTAGGAGATTTTCAAGCTCATTCGGTCCCATTTGATAAAGCTCAAACCAAGGTATCTGATTCCAGCCACACTCAGGTACATATGACGTCTTTCAATGTCATGAGGTTCCTTTACATTGGTTGTCTTTTGAATTCTGCACTTTAGGTCTACTGCTATTGTAAGACTAGTTGATCAGTTTTGGATTTTCTAGAAATCTATTGACTAGTTTCTAAAAATTCTTGGTTTCAAAGCTTCTGTTTGAAAAATCGGTAGATCAATTTTGGGTTTTCCAAATACGTAATAGACGGGTACCCTTACTGTTGTTTTGGCTGTCTATTTTTCTAATTTTTGAACTTCTCTTAACTTTTACTTGTTTTCCTGTTGCCTCAGGTAATTTGGACTTGGTAACGGGTTTTTGTAATTCTTGGGGAATGCTTCTCATATTTTGTACAATTTTTGTCTGTATATACAATTACACTAAAAAAAATGAATTTTAAATACTTAATTAGTGTCGTTCATAAATACTATTATAGTATTTCTTTTTTTTTTTAATCAAGGAGATTCTTGTAAAAAATAATTTCCAATTTCAATCACCACTCTCTATGGACCATGGGTTTTGCTTTGATATAGCAACAACCATGGCATGACCACCAATCATTGCATGTCGTTAAGGCCTAAATGGCCAAAGTTTTTTGTCCTCCTCCAGCCTTTTTCAAACATATTGTCCAATATACACACACTAAATATTTTTTATAATGTGGAACTGCGCACCATCCACACACAAATTATTTTATAATTTACTAATATATTTTTTGTAAGTATAAACTTTTATGTAAGGTTGACACCAAATTTTCTAGTCAATGGTGATATTGCATATTCTATTCAATAGAACACCTTTCTCCTCTACCAATAGCTATTTATAGTAAAAATATCATTGATGTTCACCAACCACTCACTAATAACATGCCAAAGACTACATTCAATAATGGACGCCAATGTTTATACCATTCAATTTTCATGTAACTACCAATGTGAGCTGACGTGATTAAGGCCTATACAAACGTTGGATCATAGGTAAACAAAACAAGTTATAACTTTCTCATATTGAACACTTCCATATACTTATATTTTTCTCATTTTCTCTTACACACTTACTAACTTAAGCTCTAAAGAGTCTCTTGTAGGAATTGTTTTCTTAGGCAAACTTCTAGTCATTGGTCAAGCCTAACTACTAGTAAGCTCAAATACAAAGTCCATATTAAGTATACACATCTTAGCCTAGGATTACATCCCGTGAAAAACTCATTTTTCATGTGAATTTTATTTAGAACCTCATCGATAGGTATTGCAATGACAGTAATTTTTTTTTATCATGTTATAGGGCTTTCCATAAGAAAACAATTCACAAAACAATCTAGGGAAGTTGCTATTATTCAGAACAGTGTCGCGAAGCCTCTGGAATTGGAGGAACAATAGCGGCGCGTGGGTCTCATGCACCACTGCCACAAGTGCCGTGTGAACCCACGTGTCATCTATAATAAAGCAAAAAATAGGTGGATTGGGTAGATCTCTTATTCCTCTTCATGTATGTAGCGATGATGTCATACACCATAACCTGTAAAACAAAAAAAAAAGCACATAAACAATTGCTTTTACTTTTGTTTCTCTTTTTTCTTAGACTTGATTCTTTCTTCCTCTCAGTTTTAATTCTTTTTCAGGTGGTTGTACCGAAAGGAGAAATTAGTGAGGAGGAAGAGGCTAGCGTGAGAAGGCTATTGTCTAATATTGTTGCTGCTTGTCGAGAGGGAAAGGGGTTGTTTGGATGTTATTGTAGCTTCTGATGGTGGTTAGAGAGAAGAGAGACTGTCAACTGTGTGGTGGTGCTTGGTTTTGGTGGATTTGTGATAAGGTTGTTAGGTAGCTTCGACACTAATGGCATCTGTAGGTGGCCAGAACATATGCTATTTCTTTCGACCAATATGGGAGCTGTTATCGATGGAAAAGGTAGAATGGTTTCTTTTCTTGGTGGCGTTATCGTGGTCAGTCATTGTGCTGTTGTTGAGGAGATATTAGTGAAGATGTGGTTTTAATTTGCAGGCGATAGTGACAACGAAGAAAAAGGGGTCATTTTTGCTCTCATTTGAATGTCTGGCGGTAGAGATTCAAAATTGGGTTTAGGATTTTTATGGGTCTCTCGACTAGAGGTTGAAGGATGCTGGTAATGGTGGAGTGTTTGTTGGGTTTTCTGGTATTGGTTAGTGGACAAAAGAGAGACCGTAGGGAGGGTGAGTAATTGGTAGAAGATGGGAGAGATTGGAGAAGGGTTGCTATTGTTTTTATGGCAGCTACTTAGGTATAAATGTGGGCTAGGGTTTTGTATATGAGATATTTGGAGAGAAAAATGTGGAGGAATATTTTTTTAGCTTTTTTGTATTTGATTTTTTTTTTATCTCCCTTACCCTTTTCTTATGTGAGATAACCACATATTTATAAGCAAATTGATTTGTCATTTTCCTCCCAAATTCCTGGTTTCGAAAACGCTTTGGTCCCTCATTTTTTTCCTTTGTATTTTGGTCTTTTTATCCAATTTTTTTTAAATTTTTCTTATTTTTTGTATTTTAATTTTTTTAAAAAAGGCAACATCAACTCGATGGAAAAAAATCAATAATTTTGAAATAACGCATTAAAAGTTGAACTTGTTGAAAAGAAATTTGAATTCTTTTTAGAAGACGTGGAAAAATTACCCCAATACATTAAGAACAAATTTTTTTGTAATTTTTTTTTGTATTTTGAAAATACTTAGAAAAAACAGTTAAAATTTGGGTTGTAAAAGTTGTCATCTCTTTACAATATTTACGATAGAAAGTCTCGTAAAAGATTTTAGATAGTAAACTTGTAAAGAAGAAAAGATAAAAGGTTGTGGATTTACCATATCAAGAAAAAGTTAATCCTTCCAAAATTTTGAGATACTCATAGATACCTCAAAGATTGATGATCTTTAATGAAAGTTTTAGAAGTAAGGGCTAGAAAGTGCACTCAGAAGAAAAGAGATAGGGTTAAAAAGCGTACTCAGAAAGAAAAGGATAGGGTTTGCTGGTGCACTATCTTCTTGTAAGGGCTAGAAAACGCACTCAGAAGAAAAAAAGATAGGGTTAGAAAGCATATTATCTTGTTTTGAGGGCTAGAAAGCACACTATTAGTGGAAAGGTTTGTTGGTATCGATCTGGCCTCCTAGTTGCTAAGCTTAAATCCTTTAGCTCACTCAGGTTTGGTCCATGTGATCAATGTATTTGATTGTTTTTTTGTTAAATCAACTCGCTCGGGTTTTGCCCATGTAATCAATGTATTTGGTTGCCTATTTGTCGCATTGCCTAAACCTTTAGGCAATAAATGAAGATCTGCTCACTTAACCATTTTTTGAGAAGTGACAAACGCTTTTAACCATAATGTTGCCCCTGATTGGATGATGCACTCCAATTTATGGTATTTTTGCACCATTGCTTGCTTATTTTGATGGATAAGTGGTGCTCCATTACTCTTACTTTATGAAGGGGTTCATCAAATCATATGCTATCAATGATTGTTGTAAGTTGCTCTAAACTGATGTATTCATGTGATAACATTTTTAAGGTATCATAGTCATTCTTGCATCATTGCCCACTCACTTTAATGGAGAAGCAAGACTTCATTACTCTTACTTTTTGAAGGAGTTCATCAAATTATCTATTGTTAATGATTATGGTAAATTGCCCCCCAAGTGTAGCATTACTCTCAACTGCTGATAGAATTTGTCAAATCATAGATTGTCCTTAAGAACATTATCCTTAGGTAACATATGATTGCCCAATGATTATGGTAAATTGCCCCCCAAGTGTAGCATTACTCTCAACTGCTAATAGAGTTTGTCAAATCATAGATTGCCCTTAAGCAATATTATCCTCAGGTAACATTTTTAAGGTATCATAGTCATTCTTGCATCATTGCCCACTCACTTTAATGGAGAAGCAGGACTCTACTACTCTTACTTTCTGAAGGAGTTCATCAAATCATCTATTGTCAATGATTATGGTAAATTGCCCCCCAAGTGTAACATTACTCTCAACTGCTGATAGAGTTTGTCAAATCATAGATTGCCCTTAAGCAACATTATCCTAAGCTGATTTAGTTATGCTCATTCTTATGCTTATCATCAAGAGGCATTTGTCATCACCATATTTTATTCATAGCTTTGATGGATTTTACATAATCATTATTTGATTATGCGCTTTTTTGCCCCCCAACTAATCTAGATATTGTTTGTCATCCTTCTCAAGATCCACTACATTGCCCCCTGACTACTTGACTTATTAAGGATGACTTATAAAAAGTGTCAATGTCATTTTTTCAAGGACTTTGCATACTCGGTTGATGACCTTTTTTTTTTTTTTAAATCTTTCTTGTTTTAGAATCAATCACAAATTTCAAGAATCATGTTCATTCAAGTCTAATTATGGAAATGAAATCAGAGAGACATAAATTTTGAAAGCATTCTTGAAGTTTAAACTTATTTGGTTGAAGACTCAAAACACACCATTCAACGCTAAGAGATATTTTATTGATGATTGACAAGGTATGGATTGAGAAAGAAATATTACCTTAAAGTTAGGGTTGTTCTTGGCTCAAATGATTTTTTTGCATTTTGAAAACAGAAATTTAACCGATTTAAGCTTAAATTTTTTTTTATTTTGAATTTCTTACAATTCCCAAAGGTTTAATATCTCTTTGGAAAAAGATGATTTGGTCTGGTGAAGGTACAAGATGAGATGATCTTCTATATTTTTAAGTTTCAAAGCAAGAGGCTCAAGTAAAAAGTTGAGATTTTGTTGACAAAATTTGTCTCTTTTTTAGCACTTATTTTATTAGTATGAATAATAACGAGTAGTTTTTATTTGTAATGTCATGATTCTTATGAAAAAGTTCTTTTGCATTTTGAGAATGTCATTTATTGGTCCCTTGATTAGAAAAGACTTTTAAAGACACGCAATGAGGCTATGACTTTCGACTATGAAAGAAAAAGATTTGTAGTCTTAAAAAGTGTTTCAAGGTTTTAAAGATCTAGGATCATTGTCATTGTGTCTTTCAATCTTTTCTTTTTATATATTTCTTTGATTTGCCTTTTTGATTGCTTTGGTGGGGCATTTTTATTTTGTTTTGACCTTGACTTGGTCATTTTATTTATTTATTTAAGAATTTCCCCCAACATCTGGATTTCTCGGGTGCTTTGGCTTTTCATAACCTTATTTTGATTCTGATCTTTAAATTTTTGTTTGCCCCCTAGTGTGGGGTATGATCTTAGTTTGGATCGACATTTGGCTGTTGGAATTTTCATTTGCCTCTTAGTGTGAGGTGTAATCTTATTGAGTTTTTTTACAAATAAAAACTTATTCAAGCTTAAATAGTCCACAAGGGATATATTTTAGAATGTGAAGGGATAACAAAGATGACTTTTCATCATTTCAAGCACAAGCGATTAGAACCGATAAATGTTTTCCTCGTTCAGTGTAATTGTTTGGAATTTTTGCATAAAGACTTATGTTTTTATGAATCAATGACTAGAAAATCAAACTACATGCAATTATGCATACAATTAAAACATGGCCCAAGAGACATAGGGGTGTGAGCTTTTTATGCATTTTTCATTTTTTATATCTTGGTTCAAATTTATGTGGTCATCTCAAAATAAGAATTGCTTGAATGATTCGTTCACCACCTTAGAAAAGAATGTCTAAACACTGTTTCTAGGATTATTTTGACAAAAGGGTTTTTACAAAATTGATATGGTCAAAATACTTTAAAAGTCAGTTTTATGAGTTTCAAAAAGGTAGCAATTGCCTCTTAACATCTTGCATTACGCAACTTAGGGTTCGATCATTGTTGCCATTATATATTATCCAATTATGGACAACAATATAATGTCAAGTTATTACTTTCACAAAAACATCTTTTAATTTCAAAACAATAAAGAGACTAAAAAGGCTTGTTTCATTAAAATATGCGATGTAACCCTAAAGCTAAAATGTTGAATAGTAAAGTTTGGCAAATGCCACTCTTTATTAGGTCAAATTTCTCGACGACATTTGTGTCTTGTCAGTGCTTACCAACCATTTCTTGTGCTCATGATGATCTAGTGACAATGTGATAGATGACATTATCATTCACAAACTCAACTTGTCCCTTTCTTCCCAGCTTTCGGACTTAATACCTGAAATTCTTGCAGCTTTTGATTGAATGGGCGATGATCCCATCATGATGTTCACATTTCTCATTTGGATTGTACCACTTAGAGAATGATGATCTTATGGTATCTAATGGATATGTCTAATGTTCAAGAGATGTTGGTAAATACCTTAAAGTGGTAAAGGTATGTCAATCTTTGGCAGTGACATTTGAGTAGCCAATGATATAGTGAGATCCGATCGAACTAGATTCCCAATTTGAGAGCCATTCCCCATATCGGATTCCATCATGACTTTAAAATTCACAGTATCTACTTCAATAGCTTGTTCAATCTTTTCGGCCACAACCACTAGGTCAGTAAAGTGCAGGGATGCACTTCTAATTAGGAACTCAAAGTAGAGTGTTTTAAGCAAGCTAACCATCTCCCTTTCTAGCAGTGTAAGACCCATTTGAGTAACTACACCAAACCACCTCTGGGTATATTCTCGGATAAATTCCCTATCACCTATTTCCATACCTTGTAGGCTAGATCTTTGTGGAATGAAGTTTATGTTGTACTTATTTTACTTGATGAAAGGATCTACAAGGTCTTTCCACTTATAGGTTTTTCATATTGTCCAATCTTGTGTACTAGCTTAACGTTGCCCCACTCATACTATCTTGAAAGAAGTATATTAACAATTTTTTATCATACACTACTTCTGTCATTTTGTTGCAATGAGACTTAAGGTGAGTGACAAGACATTGAGTTTGAGCACACAAAACTTTGGTACAACCACAATCGGGACTAGAAACATCTCGATGGCTTGAACAGGATCATACAAGTCCACTCCTTCGATAACCTTTATTTTGGCTTCCAACACTATTATTATGCCATGATCAATGTCCTCAAAGGATTTTATCTTTTGGGACTTATTAACGAATGCATCTACAACTGCTGAAGCCAGTGAAGGTATGGTTGATTGTACAAATATTGTATTACACCAAGATTCTTGACTTTGTCTACCCATCATTTCTCTAGGCTGAATTGTTACAAAGTCATATGCCAATTAGATGGGCATCCACTTAGAGTGTTTGCTCAAGCAAGTTAGTGATATGGGTCATGTTAATCATTAAGGAATCTTGCTCCTCTTTGAAGTGGGCATTACATTGAGCGCATTCTTCATCTTCTATGTTTCTTCATCGCAATCAAGTGTTGTAAACTTTACGTATTTGAGCTTTTTTGGGGACCTATATTTCAACTTGTGTATGTTCATATGACATTTAAACATGAATGCATGTATGCTTATGAATACAAGTGTATGTACGAGTACATTGAATATGGATTAACCTATTCAAAGGGCTAGTTAATGACTACTTTGTTGAACACAAGCAAACATCTGTAGTCCAGTTAATTTGAAAAGATCTTATAAATACAAGTGTATATACGCGTACATTGAATATGAATTAACCTATTCAAAGGGCTAGTCAATGAATACTTTGTTGAACACGAGCAAAAATCTATAGTCTGATTAATTTGAAAAGATCTTTTCGAAGTCCTCATCTCGGTTAAATCTCATACATATTGGAGAGTACAAAACAAAAAGGTGGTTCTGAGTCATTTTCATTCAAAAAAGATAAAATGGTTTTTATATGTAGCAATTTCTCGGTCGTGGTCTTTGGGCAATTCCCCCTAACTAGTTACATCATCTCAGATTCTTGTTTGTATTCAGAAAAATTCATAGTCTTAACTAAGAAAATCCTACGGAGTTCAGGATTATTGATTGGGTTAGCCTTGATGCAAAATGATTTATCAAGGAGTCCATATCCTAAGGGAAGGTTCTAAGCCACTATATGAAGGGTAAGCTTACTACCTAGTCTCAAAAGGATCTATGATCTGCCTAGTGACCACCTTTCATGAATAAAGTATAGGGGTTTACAAGGAATGGTTGGGGTATAGTATGACCTTTATTACCAAGTAAACGCTTAGCTCATAGTATGTCTTTTCACGAATCTGAACCCTGACTGAAAGTCATAAGGCAGACCGCCACTCCTCACCTAATCTAGAATCGGGTTTATTTGAAAAATTCAAATGCATGAAGATATCAATCCATACTTGATGTACTTATGCATGAGCAATATGTAAAAAAAATACATGCTAAAATTAGATGATACAAACCAATAAAAATAAACAAGCAAACAATCAACCAAACAAAGCTTAGTCCAACCAGATAAATTCCCTAGTGGAGTTGTCATCTTGTTGTGATGTGCATGGTGTTGAATGACGGGTAAGCCTCATGGAAATGAGGTGTGTTTTGGGTTTAATTATAAATTTATGATTTGATGAAGTTGCCACCTAATATCATGGTCACTAAGAAACCTATGGTTTGTGAGAGCCTGGGTAAGGAGACTAGTTGTTCAAAGTGAAAGCACATTATCCCTAATAGACACATTACCCCTATAAGGTAAGCTGCATTGTTGATTGATTGTTTTTCTTGGTCATGTTTCTCTCTGTTGGTCTTGCTTAAGGTTCTAGGCGAATCTCCCTTCATGATGAAGTCTTTACCTTATTCGGTTAAATTCTAACCATTCTAAAGTCCAACTTTTAGCATCACAATTATCTGCTAGATACAACTTATTCCTAACATTTATAAGATTAATTCATTTCATTTCATACCATGAGTATACGTTATGTTGCAAAATTTCTACCTCGAATATTAATTAAACAAGCTAATTTTTATGCTTTTTTTGGAAATTTTGGCAAAATCCTAATGGATGATCATAAATTGGTTATGATTGTTGTTACTCATTTTTGGACCCCGCGTGCTAGAGACGGTGTATACCTCTTTTGAACCGAGTGTAGGAGTTTAACTCATGTTTGCTGGAAGATTGACAAAAGCAGAGAAATAAATATTTTTTTGAAACCCTATTTGAGCTGTTTTCTACTCTCTTTATCCTTCCTCTTTGCTGCCAAAATCATCAGGTTTTCTTAGATTAATCATGAGTCTTTATAATGCTAAATTCGTTCCTTCTTTATCTGGTCTTTAACATTGGATAAATCCCTCAGAATTTGCGCTAAAAAAAACTGGTTCTGCTGCTGTTGCAATTTTTTTGTTCCAACTTAGGCTCAAATTCTGACTTGGTTTCGTAGGATATCTGACCATCCTAGCTATATTCTGTCACTCATGACATGTTGAAAAATTGACCTGCACCTTTATTGGGTCCTAGGGATCACTGTTCTTAGGGCAGACTCTCAATCAGATTTGGATGCTCGGCATTATCAGATCAAGAAAACCTTTTTGACCAACCAGATTCCTGTCAGATTCTGTTATCTAAAACGATTTTATCTCACTTTGAATCCTCCATCAAAGTTGTAGTCTGGGACACGTAGATGAATTTGAGCTTTCGAATCGCTTGATTTCGATATCAGAAGCTCAAGATATTCCTATTTGAATATCTAGTGTGAAGGCATGGATTCCTGTCACAAGAAGGATTTTTGCCCGAGTTTGCAGGGACACAATTGCAAGATGCTTAAAGTTTAAAGACCAATTGTAGGCCAATTTGAATATTTTTTTTGGACCAAGGACCAAATGGAAAAGGTTCTAAAATAAGGAAGTTGATTGAAGATAAAATTAGAAAGAAATTTTGCCGGATGAAGAAATTGACTAACAGAGATTCGATCAAAAAAGGAAAATAGGGGAGCTGATCATGTTTTGCTCTCATTTTTACGATTGTCATTTTGAGAACAACCCCTCCCCCATCTGATTTCTTTCCTGCATGAACCTTCCCGGCTGAGTTATTTCCTTTTTTTCTCTGCAAATTCCTGCTGTTTTCCTTTATCATCACACCTGATTTTTGGAGCTGCAACCATGTTTTTATTGCCTCATTTCAAAAGGAGCAACTGTGCTTCATGGTCCCAGCTATAAAAGGAAAGAAATGAGCCGCATCATCCTCCATATTGTAAAGAAATCACTGATGATCGAGAATCAGAATTAAAATATTTTGGTTTCCTATTTCTACTCACCCGATATTACACCCTAGAGTTAATGTAATATTTTTTTTCCTAAATAAAGCCATGTATAGGCTATATAGAAGTCTTGGTTGCTGACCTAAAGGGGGGGACAACAAAAGAAAGACAAGAAAAACGCAAGAGAGGCAGGCAGTAAAACAAAAACGCAGAAAACAGAGAGAGTTTCTTTCCTTCATCCTTGCGTTGCTGTGAGATCAAGAGGGCAAGCAGTAAAAGAGGAGGAGAGAAAAAGAATGGAAAAAAAAGGAAGCCAGGTAGAAAAAGAAAGGAAAGAACAAAGAAAAACAAGAAAAGAAAGACAAGAAGAAACGAGAGAGAGGCAAGACAGAGAAAGCCATAAGAACGACATTATCGAAAGCAAGGAAAACACAGAGGCAAGGGCGACAACTCCACCAGCACAACATGCCTTCATCGCCATCATCTTCTTCATCTCGAGAGAAAGCATCAGTAGAAGGATAAAACGAATAGAGACCAAAACCGGCGTGGCCATCGCTTTCGCTGTCCCCAGAAGCAGCAACCATTGGCTGAGCGCAGAAGCTTCAGCACCTGTCGTCTTCATTCGTCTCAGTGCCAGCTTTCAAGAAAAGGAAAGCAGAACAGAATAGAAGGGAAAAAGAAGAGAAAAAAACAGGGAGAAGAAAAGAGAAAGAGGCAAGCAACATAGGAGAACGCCAGGCGAACTTAGACAACGAAGGACTGAAAAAAGGGCATCACTAGCAGACCAAGTAATCTGTCTTTTATTCCCAGCTTTTGCATGCATTCTTAGTTGAATTTGTTACTGTTCAAGTGAAATTTAATTCACTTGAAAAGTAATTGAGCAAGGCATGTGTATTTATTTTTTTGTGTGTGTTTTTTTTTGTATTGTAAAAATAGAAATCTCGTATTTAGAATACCCGTTTTTCGACGCAATGTGACAAATATACATATATATCAAAAAAATATTTTCTTGTGTGTTGCATACGGTCAATACCCTAACATGTTTTGAACACTCTTTTTTATACAAAAAATATTGGAAGTTTCGAAAATGTGTTTTCGCATGAATTTTTTAAACACAACAAAAATTATTTTCTTGCATTTATGGATTTTACAACATGTTTGTAAAACTCCAAAGGGTATTGGCCAATATTCCAAAAAATAAAAAATCTTTTTTTGGGGGGAATTCATCTATTATTCACCGTTAATTTTTGGATAAAGAAATCCCAAATGGATGAATATCCAAAATATTTAATGGGAATAACTTGTTATTATTCACTATTAATATTTGGATAAAGAAACCCTAAATGGTAAATATTCAAAATAATTTTCTAGGGATAATAAGTTATCACAAATCCTTGAAAGAAGCCTTGATTATAATCGAGGACATTTCAATTTTTTTTACTCCACGGTTTACGAGCCGTGAGAGTATAAAATACTAAGGCAAAAATAGACTTTTAAAGCGCCCTAAATTTCTAAATTTCTGTCCCTCCTCCTTGTGATTTACAAGTCGCAAACTCTTGAAATACTTGTCATAACCCAATTTTTGACCATTTTATTTTAATTATTATTATTATTATTATTTACTGAAAAGGATAAAAAAAATGATGAAATAATAATAATAATGATGATGGAAAAACAAGTAAAATGAAATCAATGAAGAATGAATTAAAATTTGGGTTAAAGGCAAAATGATTGGAAGTTTTGAGGTTTAATTAAACTTTGAAATTAATCTAATTAAGCTTGGAATTAATTTAATTAATCCAATTGAGGGTTTAATTGGAGAATTGATAAATTTTTAGACTTGATTGAGCTTGAAATTAATTTAATTCATCCAATCAAGGGTTTAATTGGAGAATTGATAAGTTTTGAGACTTAATTAAGTTTGGAATTAATTTAATTAATCCAATCAAGGGCTTAATTGGAGAATTGATAAGTTTTAGACTTAATTGGACTTTGGATTTAATTAAATTAATGAAATCAGGGACTTAATTGAAGAAATAGCAAAGTTTGGGGTTAATTGGGGACAAGATTGCAGCAGATTAAAGTCCAATGACTAACTTGTAAAAGGCGCCGAAATGCAGGGAAAATTACGGTTTAAACCAAGGGCTTAATTATAAAATTTTCGAAACTTCACGGGTCAAAGTGAAAATGGCCACTGTTTATCTCCAAACTGTGTCGTTTTGAAGACGTTGTTCATCTTCTTCTCCTTTAAGCCAGTGACTGTTTTTGCAGTAATGGAGGGAGAAATGTTGCAGCAATAATCGTCGTTCGTTGGCTTCAGTTATGGGCGCCTTAATGGTGGCCGACCCTCAGCCTATCGCCCGTTATCAACCTACCAAGCCCTATATAAACCGAGCAGCACCGAAGAGCAGGGGTTGGTGAGAGAGAGAGAGAGAGAGAGAGAGAGAGAGAGAGA
>Ga0325411_1003529_pt1 | contig 17657 bp, 9 predicted proteins | sample PopdelMetagenome_13_FD_206181 | JGI IMG/M metagenome (GOLD analysis project Ga0325411, IMG submission 206181) | Populus deltoides microbial communities from Bellville, Georgia, United States - Xylem-PdIQD-R4 | ecosystem: Host-associated > Plants > Phyllosphere > Stem > Wood/Secondary xylem...
CATTATCCCTAAACATTATCAATGGTTCTTTAACCTGCTGGTTTTTACAGATCCTCACTTGTATCCACTTCTTGAGTGCATGGCTATGTGTGTAACTCGTATGGTATATACAACTATAAGCTCCTTAATTATTTATCTTTTGTGTGTTCTAGTTATTTAGTCTCTATCACTTCTTGTTGCTTATATCTAACATGATTATTTTGTTAAAGTTGTTACCATTATTTAAATAATCAAAAGCACAAAACAAAGAATGCTACTCTCATGACATTCTTTTGCCTTATCCATAGGGCAGGACCAGTTCTCTTGGGGAAAATGTCTCCTTAAATGTATCTAAAAGAGCTGATCAAAGCAGTCATGATGAGAATATTGATTCTGTCAAACCAGAAGAAAGTGCAAACTGCCTTGAAGATGAAGCCATGGATGTTCCAGAAACTGTAGAAGAGATCATCGAGATGTTACTGGCTGGATTAAGAGACACGGTATGTCAAAAGGGTGAGATTCCATTTAGAGCTTATTGCTTTCTTTAATCAAATACTAAGTAGCTTCAAAGGTTAAATTTTGGATAAAATGTTACCCATTCCTATTCTTCTGTCCAAAAGTTAGTATTAGAAGCAGATGAGTGTTATCATTAATGGGGCAGTACTTTGTTATCTCATCAATAGCTGTTATATTTAAAATAACATACAGGCATCTTAATAAAGTAACTACCCTGTTGAGCTCCTGATCTACATATAATCACAGCCTGAGGAACATAGTGGAGACTATGTAAAACGCCAGAAAAATCTTTCAAAGCTTTAAATTAGTACTAAAGAATATTTATGAAAACCCATTTAGGATTCAGGAATTGTATGAAGTGAAAAGTATAATGAAGTTAAATAAAACAAACCATCACTCTTTCCAGGCTTCTATGAAGCCCAGCAATTATTTCTACAACCCTTGAAAGAGTGCTGAGTGTTGGTTATGCTTTCTGATTAACAAATAAAGTGTATTGGTATAAGAATTAGTGAAATGCACTGGCCTCTTCTTGGGGTGCTTGTTGCAGTCAATACAGGTGGGTCTGCAGGCATTGTTTACATGTTTGTTTCTCTCTCGAGGAGTCCCATGTTTTAGACATGATGCCTGGCAACAAGCAGTGTAGCCTAGTCTGAAGTTTCAATCACCTTATAAAGTGTGGAGTCTCAGATTCAAAATTTGACATGATTGTCTGGATTGTACTGTTATGCATTTTTCTTCTTTGCTATTCTTGTCTGTCAATGAACAGAACGTATTGGAGCCATGAAAAGGTGTTGAACATGCTTTGTTTTTAATTTCACCATTTTTCTGGACAATTTTGTGTTGATACCATTGACATTGCAGGACACTGTTGTGCGTTGGTCTGCTGCCAAAGGTATAGGCCGCATAACTTCACGATTGACATCTGCTCTGTCAGATGAGGTCTTGTCATCAATATTGGAGCTGTTTTCACCTGGAGAGGTATGCTTCTATGTTCTCTTTTTCTCTTTTCATATTTTCTTTGTATTTTGATCCTTCTCTGCCAATTTTGAGGTATAGAGCCATAATTAACTTTCATTACTTTCCAGGGTGATGGTTCATGGCATGGAGCTTGCCTGGCACTTGCTGAACTAGCACGCAGAGGATTGTTGTTGCCTATGAGTCTTCCCAAAGTTGTTCCTTATGTTGTGAAGGTAGGATGATTGCATTTTGATTGGATAATCTTTTCTTTCTTGCTAAATCATTCGTTATTGAAAGATTTGTGGACCATTTATAATTTTGCATTATTTTTGGTTTGTCAGTTCTTTCTTTATTTTCTTTTTTCCTTTTCTTAACTGTTTCTAGTTATGAGTCCTGATCTCTTTCTATTTGGAGACAGAAGAAATGGTTGAAAAGTAAATTATTCTTAGCATCAAAAGGCAAAAAAGTCAAACTCAGTGAAAGAATAAACTACTTTGCACATGGACGATGAGCAATTGTGTGATTGTGAACTAATTTTTTGCAGTTTCATTGGCTTCTCCTCTCTCAACATCTATATTGTCTATTGGCTTATAAGCAGTAGAAAATGGTTGTTTTTACCAGTGCTAAGACTCAAAGCATCAATTATTGGAATTGAACAATATTATATTTTTCTCAACAGGCGCTGCATTATGATATTCGAAGAGGTCCACATAGTGTAGGGTCTCATGTTCGAGATGCTGCTGCCTATGTTTGTTGGGCATTTGGCCGTGCATATTATCACGTTGATATGAGATATGTATTGGAACAGCTTGCTCCACACCTGTTAACAGTGGCCTGCTATGACCGCGAGGTGTGAGTACTCTCTGATAGGATATACTAGCCTTTTCCTATTGTACCAATGTCAATGTCAAAGCTTATGATTCATGATGCTTAGGTCAATTGCAGAAGAGCAGCTGCAGCTGCTTTTCAGGAGAATGTTGGAAGACAAGGGAACTACCCACATGGCATTGACATAGTGAATACCGCAGATTATTTTTCACTTTCTTCACGAGTAAACTCTTACCTCCATGTTGCTGCCTACATTGCTCAGTATGAAGGATACCTTTATCCGTTTGCAGAAGAGCTGCTGCACAACAAGATTGGTCACTGGGTATGCTCTCAAGCACTTATATTTTGTGCTTCTTCTATGTTTTATCTCTACAATGATGCTAGCTATATCTATTTCTCTTTGCTTTTGTCTTATCTTTTCGTTTCAAATTATCTGTTGAGACTAGAGATGATATATGACCTTGGTCATTGCTACCTTGGTTGCATTGCATCATCAAGTTTAGTTAAGTTCAACAACCTTTTTCATTTTGAGGTTTTGGGGTGGGTATCTGTTGGCTTGCCTAGGATTATCAGATGTAAAATGCTCATAGCACTTGGCACAACATAAGTTATTTGGCTTAACTCTTGCATGTCATATGGTTTTACTGTTGTTGTAGTTTTAAGTGCATGACTGTTGTAGCTGGTTACTTTAGGATAAAGGCTTGAGAGAACTTGCTGGAGAAGCCCTTTCTGCTCTTGTCAAATATGACCCTGAGTATTTTGCAAGATTTGTTCTGGAGAAATTAATTCCTTCTACTCTCTCATCTGATCTTTGCATGCGCCATGGTGCAACCTTAGCAACTGCAGAAATTGTTTTGGCTTTGCACCGATTTGACTATGCTCTTGCCACTGGTTAGTACTCTTTTTTCTTCTTTCAACTTTTCTTTTTCTCACAAATGCAATGAAAACTTTTTATTTGAACTTTCAGAGATTTAATGTGCATGGTTCCTCTGTTTCTAAAAATACACACTTTTAGGATTTTCTATTTTATTCCCATTTTATGCTTATATCCTTAAGAGCTTGTAGCTTTAAGGCTATTTATGTGATTAATACTATGCTAGAATAATTTCAGAGTTTGTTTTTCTAACAATGTGAGAGAAAAAGAAATGATATTGAGAAAGAAATCCAGATTGGATACAATCAATTTGATTATATCCTCTACATTATTAATAAATTACGTAGGAAAATCACTTGTTGTCCATATGCTTTTCTTTTATGAATGATTGTTGAGATTTCAAATGAAGTAACTTTTTGAAATCTTAGACAATAATTTAAAGTTCATGCTGGATGTGAACTGCGCTAACTCAGGTGTTTTGTTGTGAGATGGCTGCAAAACAAGGTTTGGGGGTTTTCACTCTTTCTCATTTTGAGGAAATGAGATTCCTGTTTATTTGATGGATAAGAATTGGTACATGGGCAAAATTTTATAACTCAGTTTATGCTATCTTCTCTATGCTGGTTCTAGAATCCCAGTTCAAGGAAGAAGCTTGAGCTTACGACTTGCATAAACCAGGTTTTAGTATCTGCGATTTTTATTTTGTAGAAAAACAGAAACAAGTTGCTGGTGTGGTTCCTGCTATTGAGAAAGCACGACTTTATCGCGGGAAGGGTGGAGAAATAATGCGTTCTGCTGTTTCTCGGTTCATTGAATGTATCTCATCATCGCATTTGTTATTACCAGAAAAGATAAAAAGGAGTCTGCTTGATACTCTTAGCGAAAATTTACGGCATCCTAATTCTCAAATACAGGTGTTTGTGTTGTAATGTTAGATTTTCTTTGCCAGTACCTTTTTTTTTCTTGCTGATAGTCTGAATTGATGAATCTATTGCTCCAAACATGTACAGAATGATGCTGTTAAAGCCCTAGAACACTTCGTTCGAGCATACCTCGTCACCACAAATAATGAAGGTGCCAGCAGTATAACATCAAAATACCTGGAACAGCTGACTGATCAAAATGTTGCCGTAAGAAGAGGATCTGCAATGGCGCTAGGTGTTTTGCCATATGAACTTTTGGCTAACAGGTGGAGAGATGTGCTTCTGAAGCTTTCTAGTTCTTGCATGATAGAGGTGCGTGTCGGGAAAGTTGTGATTCTTATTAAAAACTCTTGCTTTGGATCGTACTGGACTTCTGACTCATGTTTGTGGATAATCTCTATAGAATAAACCTGAGGACAGAGATGCTGAAGCACGAGTTAATGCTGTCAAAGGACTCATACTAGTGTTGAAGACATTAACTCAGGAAAGAGACTGTTCCAGTATTTGTTGTGGAGAGGATGGCATGTCTCTGTATCATCTGATAAAAAATGAAGTTATGCTGAGCTTATTTAAAGCTCTTGATGACTATTCTGTTGATAACAGAGGTGATGTGGGTTCTTGGGTTCGTGAGGCTGCTATGGAAGGCCTTGAAACATGTACATACATCCTTTGCATTAAGGATTCCAACGGAAAAGCACATGGTGTTGAGTCTATGTCAGAGAGGCCTAATAATGATGTGGCTGATAATAACCAGGCTGTCTCATTTTTTGATGCAAATCTCGCTACCAATGTTATTGGCGGAATTGCTAAGCAAGCTGTGGAGAAGATGGACAAAATAAGAGAAGCTGCTGCAAAGGTTCTGCAGAGGATTTTGTACAACAAGGCAATATTTATTCCATTTATCCCTTACAGAGAAAATCTGGAAGAAATTGTTCCTAATGAAACGGATTTAAAGTGGGGAGTAAGTTTACAGTCCACTGTTTGTACAGTTACTCCATTTTAGTTGTTATTTGTGATTTGAGTTCTTTGACAAGGAGGTGATTGTGGCTTGCTTGTAGGTACCCACCTTTTCATATCAACACTTTGTACAATTACTCCGGTTTAGTTGTTATAGCAGACCTGTATTGTCTGGTTTAGTTATTTCGATTGGTGGGTTGCAAGATTCTTTACGGAAGGCTTCAATCTCTGCATTATTGAAATATCTTCAACCGGGTGAAACTGAAGAGTCCAATGATAGAAGGTCAAGAGAGCATATGCTATCTGCTGACATGCTTTGGGTTCTCCAACAGTACAAGAAATGTGATAGAGTTATTGTACCCACTTTGAAGGTAATGGGATTTTTGTTTTTTCTTAAAGATATGCATTTTCTCTGCTTTAACAAGTAATTGAGGTAAACCTGTAGCGACTAGTTAATAGCAAAATAATTTTATTTAAAGGCTTAGTTAAAGAATCTTGCTGATGATGCTTAGGTAGTTGCAATTCATATTTTCCCTCCATAAGCTGATGAGCTGTCTTTTTTTTTCCCTTTTTTTTTTCATCTCTCTATTAGTATTTCTATGTAACAAATGTTTGTGCGCCTGTACACATTGTTTAATTTGGGACAATGACATTCTAAGTTTTGTTTTTTACCCTTAATTTCAAGTTTATTCTCGGAGTTTCAGAATACTGACCATTAGTCTTGTGTATTTCAGACAATAGAGATTCTTTTCAGCAAAAAAATATTCTTGGATATGGAGGTTAGTTGTCCTATCTTATTTTTCTGTTGGCTTGCGCAATTTAGTTATTTTTGTAAAATTGATGCGAGGATCTCACTGTTAGTACACAGGAAGAATATTGCTTTCAGATTCTGATTTCATTGATGCAAACATCTGCTGTCACTAACAGAGAAGATCTCAACATTACTTCGGACAAATACAAACTGCTGCTATTGAAATCATGAATGAAATTTCCCGGTGGATTTGTTATTTTTCTGTTCCATGGTTTGACGACATGCTGAAATACCTTTCCATTTCAATTTCCAGGACCAAACTCCAGTCTTCTGTGCTAGTGTTTTGGATTCCCTTGCTGTTGAGTTGAAGGGATCCAAGGACTTTGCAAAATTATACTCTGGTATTGCTATACTTGGATATATTGCTTCACTCTTGGAAACCATCAATGCTCGGGCATTCACTCATCTTCTCACTTTGCTTGGCCACCGATATCCCAAGGTTTGGGATTTGGCATTTGATTTATATAGCGTGTGAACTCTCTTTCGTTGATTAGCAACCCAGTGAATTGAAATCTACGTTGTCTCTTCTGTTCTCAGATCAGGAAAGCTTCTGCCGAACAAGTTTACATCGTCCTACTACAAAATGGGAATCTTGTACCTGAGGACAAGATGGAGAAAGCACTGGAAATTGTTTCTGAAACCTGCTGGGATGGAGACGTTGAGGCAACCAAGCTTCAAAAATTAGAATTGTACGAGATGGCTGGTGTGGAACTGGGACTTCTTGTCAAGCCCAGAGACAAACTACCAAACAAGGACAGCGAGAAACAACCTGCCACGAATGATGAAAATGCATCATATTCCTCGTTAGTCGGGTCAACTGGGTTTTGATTCATATCCCCACACCCCTCTTCCCGCTTTACCGAGGTACGTGTCCTAAGGTTTTTCTCATGGAGCGAGGATTCTTTAACTTTTGGAGGTGTACAATTCGATTGGTCCGCGTATCCTTTTTGTAAATTGTACCATGTCTAAAACAGTAAAATGTGCGGGCCGTCTGACCCATTCGAAGGTCATGGCCGGTCCACAGTGTAAACGAGTGATTTTTTGTCGGACCGTGTTTCTTGATCTGGTTCCAAACCAAACCTGAATTCGTCTGCTGTTTTGCACAAAATTTACAGATACTGGGCTGGGCTTTGTTAATAGAGGCTTCCTAAAATTACCAATCCATTTTTCTAATTTTTTATTTGGAAGATTTACATATACTGGGCTGGGCTTTGTTAATAAAGCCTCCCTAAAATTACCAGTCTGTTTTTTCTAATTTTTTATTTGAAAAAAGTTATTTTTTCCCGTGGTTCATATTTTCCAGAAAAAAAAAACATAATAAGATTTTATTTAAAAAATTTTAAAAACATTTTTTATTCTCGTTTAAATTGGCTAAAAACAGGATCAAATATGCTCAAGAAAATTTTTATTCGAACAGATTTTTTTTCATTGTTTTTTAAAGTATTTTTTTATATTTTTTTAATTAGAAATATATTAAAATAATATTTTTTTATTTTTTATAGTTATTTTTAGTAATACATCAAAATAATTTAAAAAATTAAAAAAATATTAATTTTAAAAAATAACATCTAAGAAATCATCTTTTATAATCAAATCGGAGTAGAAGAAAAGACATGTAATTGACCTGAAGATCAATTATGAACAGAAGCCTCTCTAGGCACTAGTTACATGTAATTGACCTGAAGATCAATTATGAACAGAAGCCTGAAGATCAATTATGAACAGAAGCCTCTCTAGGCACTAGTTAAACATTACGAGCGTGTTTGGCAGTATGGTTGTGAGTGTTTTTTAAATAACTTTTCGTGCTAAAATGCATGTCAATGATATTTTTTCATTTTTTAAAAATCATTTTTGACATTAGCACATCAAAACAATCCAAACATACAAATCATATTAAATTTTAACAAAAAAAAAAATTCAAATTTTTTAAGAACGCAGCCACAGTCGCGTTTGATGCCTACATGCCTTCCAATGTAGTGAGGATCAAGTCAATTTCGTTGTCAGGGAAAAAAACGAAAAACAGAAACAATAAAAAATCCAGACTTCACCAACCAAGCCATAATGCAGCCCAAGCAATTGGAATGTGCAAAGTTGTTTTATCACTGGGAAAATCCATAAAACACTAATTAGGTTGTGCCAAAAACCTGCAATCGTGCTTTTTTTTAAAAAAAAAATCGCAAAAAGTAAACACTCATCGTCATTATTTAAAAAAAGTTACAACCATAATTCATAACAAAAATATAGATGAAAGTATTGTACATCTCTAATAATTAAGGTGGGGCCTTGGTGCAAAATTGAATGTTTGGTGTCCTGATTGTTACACACACAAATTCCAGAAGTCCTCGTGCAATATTTCAAGACCTGTCATGAATGGCACAACGTAGGAACGGATCTTGATGGTACTACACCCTCACTTGAACAAGTTATCAATAACTATTCATTTAGCCAGGGGTACACCTTAGGCGATGAAGGCAACCTTGCGGTAAGAACTTCTACTCCAGTTTCTGTCACCTGCATAACAATACAATCAGCAAAAGAATAAATATGCGATGCTACAGGGACGATTATACATGAAGTTGCCATTATCAAGTAATGAGAAATTGAAGAATGAGAAATCACTGCAGTGTGAAGAAATTCCCAGATATGGTACCCAGATGCAGTGAAGATGCAGGGCCACTTGTCTAAATCGACCGCGATAATAGGCCGCAATAACTATTAGAGGCAGAAGTAAATGGGGGAGTCATGAAGATAAAACCAAAAGGTCAGTTACCAGAAGCGTGTGCTCAAACTGAGCACTGCGTTTGCCATCTGCGGTGACAGCAGTCCATCCATCAGGCCACATCCGATCACGCCAAACCCCTACTCGGGAAATCATTTGAGTTAGAAGCTACAGGCGACGAGAGCTTTGAGAGAAATTCCATCAATTATAGAACCTTGTAAATTTACCTGCATTAATCATGGGTTCAATAGTGAAGATCTGTCCAGCCTTCATTACACCCACTGCTTTATTTCCTGCTCTGGTTTAAGGCAAACAATGCGCACAAACTAAAAAAAAGGCTTAATCTATTATGTTATATAGTACTGAAGGGGCAGTTCAGCATCATTTTGCAATTTCAAAGCCTCAAACATTGGTTTAATTTCTTTACTAAATACTAGATAAAAAAGCTGGATTTACTGAGGATACTTCCATAATGTGGAATATTTGGAGCACAGTGAAAAAGCTCTCCAATACCATGACCACAGTATGATTTCACCTGTTTTGACAAAAAAAAAACAAGGGAAATTATTAACACGGTAAACAGCTAACTATGAAGATTTCATCCAATGACAGTGCTGAAGTACTTTACCACAGACAACCCCGACATTGTAGCATGACGATTAATTACTTCTCCAATTTCACGAAATCGTACACCAGGTTTCACTAAAAGTAAAAGAGGAGCGCAAAACTCAGAAATAAGAACTCGGAATTTAGATGGGATGATCTAACAAGATAATTGCACAAAAAAAAAAACGCTGAAAATCCATATCAAAGTCAAACAGGTAGAACTTGGTTAAACACCTGACCTTTTCAGTTACTACATTCTAAATTAGCTATTATTCTTAAAATTAAAAATCGATAAAGTTTCCTGGGTGAAAACTTATACAAGCAAAGCATGACATCAGCCAGAGTGTGATAGCACATGGAGAATTCAAACATAAGTTCAACAGATCGTACACTCAGAATAAAAAAATGGCACATACCAATCGATATTGCTTTCTCCAAGCACTCATAAGTACATTGGACTAATTGTCGAGATGCTTCATCAACATTTCCCACAAAGTATGTTTCATTAAGATCACCTGCACAATGAATCAACCACTAGATCAAGGACTATCTTCATCACACTTGATTTACTCACAAACGAGTCAGAAAATTTCTTACCATGGACACCTTTATAACACACAGTCACGTCAACATTTACTATATCACCATCCTCTAATTTCCTGAAACAATAAAAAGAAAAATAGAAGAAATATCAGGAAGTTATTAGAACTTAAGCAGTCAAAGTGATTGTAAAGTCCACTCATGTTAATGGAGTTTTATGACGAAATATGATAGCATGCATGGGTAAAATTAAAAGGTATATATTATATGACAAACAAATAGGATAAAACACCATGGTTCCAGAATGTATTAGCGCAAATTCTGCACAAGAAAGCAAGATTACAAAATTTTACAGGATTGAACTTGACTCGTACCTGGCATCAGGAATTCCATGACATATTACTTCATTAATTGACCTACAACAGACAGTCACACCCTCTTAAATTATGGATCACAAGTGAAGGAAACATATTGAAATGGTACACAATAGGACTACCTACGTGCAGCATGACTTTGGGAAGAAGTGATAATTTAAAGGAGATGGATATCCACCTACAGCACGGTTCAAGATAAAAAGGTTTAGCAAACGAAAGTTTAGACCGAATAATGACACCTATTCACAGGAGTTAATGAATTGTGAATAACTCTCAGGCATAGCTAGAAGGATAAATACAGAAATCATTAACATCCAAATACCAGCTGCAACAGTTGCCTCATGAACAACTCTGTCAATTTCATCTGTTGTCACACCAGGGCGAATGATCCGTGCAGCAGCATCCAGAACCTCCCTTGCTATCTGATATTAACAGATGTTTTCAATTCACACACAAACAAGAAAACAAGGTGAACTAGTGTTGTTACAATTCCAGTTATGGTTACATATTGCACCATTCTTTACAAACAAAAAAAGAGTCAGAACATGCAAAAAAAGCTGATTCTTCAGAAAATGTTTCAATATTATGCCTAGGTGGAAGCTGTCTTCAATTGCAATTTCTCAAGAAAAAATATCCCACATCCTCTACTCATTTGCAGTCCATTATTTAGCTTTAAAATGAAGATATTAATGAAGTCTCAATTCCACCGACTTGGAGTCAGCCCCATGGATCTGCTTTCTTCACTCAATTCTTTATAGCCTAAACACTTCGTACGCCGTTGCAATGCTAAATCAAGATAAGACTACCACATCCTAGATTGATTGCATTAAATATGAAAATGAAATTCACACCTAACCTAAGTAAAAATATATCCACCCCTGGCTCCTCACCTCAAATGAAAAACCTTCAAAAACAAAACATGAAAATAAATAAATAAATATGTGAACTACAGTGGAAAGCTACAGAGTTTTGAAGTTACTTGGAAAACAAAACTGTTCCTACATGTGTGGTGTCCATGCAAAAATATATCATCCATTAATTTTCACATAGGAGTTGGCTTCTCATCCCAGATGGTCCGTTAATTTTATATTATAATCTGCAAGTTAGATTTCCTTGTTCAGGGCAAATATTTCTTTGTACTCTTGTTTTTCACCTAATAAAGGAAGCAACAGATAAAGCAATGGTCGATGATGCTGGTACGGTGCTTGTTGATTGGGTATGAAGCAGATCCTACTTAATTCTCTTTATAGAAACAGCATGGAAGATCTTAAATATAATTTCTTGCACTAATGATTCATCAGTTATTAATCCCATTATAGAGAATTTTGACATTACTATTATCCACAAATGCAATCATAGCTTAAGAATACAGTCACGAAATTGGCATGAAGGTTAAAAGACAAGAATGAAGCAAGACAGGTTCACTTTTGAATATACTTAGAAGAGTTGGGGGGCAGGGCAACAACTTACTCGACAAGTTTCTCGCATTCTCTCAATTTGCTCAGGAGTTTTGATCTACGACATAGATAAGTAGATTTAGAAAGAGGAATATAGAACAACGAAAATAAAGTCCACCATGACTACATGTCAAACAATGAAATAATAACCATGTAGAAGGTTAAGAATACAGTTTACCTCCACAACATGCTGCAAATCACTGCTGGGTTCAATCTTAGGGATTCCCTACGGATTATTGTCAAAGAAGAAAGGTGCATCAGTACTACATTATGCCCGTGAAACAAAATAAAGGGAGGTTCAATGTAAACAAGAAGCATTCATTGGCTATGTAACATGATAAAAACAAATGAGAAATAAAGAGTCAATGGACAATACACGGATCAAAAGTGGTCGACACCCCGGAAAATTTATGGTCAAATTTCGCTAAAATAAACAATATGTAAAAGCCACTACTGAACATTAAAAAAAAAAAAAAACCCTCACATCAACTGCCCAATCAGGTCGATCAATGTGAGGAGGAACAACACGGTAGGGAGATATTGGATACGGTCTTAACCCCCTGCACAAAAACAAAACTCGTTCTTATTTCACAACCAATAGAACTAAAATTTGGCTAACAGGAAGGGTTTAGATACATGCAATCCAATCGAAAACAACAAAAATCGTAGAGATATACCCAGTCCAATCAAAATGTGGAAGTTTCGGAGTTCGACCCTGTCCTCTCCTCACACAATATAGCCAACCTTCACTACTTCCATCCCTATTTTCTTCCTCCTTCGCCTTCGTATGAACTGATTTATGAGAGCTCCACGACGCCTTAAAACAATCCTGCGAACTAATTCAAAAAAACAAATAAAAAAAACTTGATTTGTCTAATTAATTTTTTTAAAAAAATCATACAATTATTGATTACCAGAAAGCGGCAGGTTCACGAGGAAGCTTTAATTCAATGCATTTTGGACACCTAAAATTAAATAAATAAATATATATAAACAATCACACAATAACAATAATTATTAAAAAATAATTCAGGTTTAGAGAGAGATTTTTGAAAGAATTAAATACTGGAGATGCGCAGGTTTGCCACATCGAGCGCACGATAAGGTAATAGTAGCTGTAGTATCAGTCGCATCAGAGCCACCGGCCATGAAACCCTATCAGTTCTGTTTCTGGCTTTGTACTGCCTCGGTGGGATTGGTGATGGAGGCTAGGGTTTTGAAAGAAGGAAAACGGAGGAGACGTAGATGAACCGGTGAAATTTGAAGATGTCTATAAGTCAAAGCTTTAACCAAGGTCAACCGAGACACCTGGTGGGTTTTTATTGAGCCGCATACTGCAACAAGAAAAGAAGGTAGAGTATATAATTTTAACCTTAAGATTCATCAATATTTCATTTCTGCCCTTGAAGTTGTTAAATGTCCAATATAACCCAAACAGTTTTAAAGAAGTTTCAATTTTACCTTTTACTGTTAAATATCTAACAAAAACTTGCCCCTTTCATACTTTTTCTTACTTTTCTGTTGTTTTTTAACCTAAAATCCCCAAACATGTTATAATATCTCACAGAAACAGTCACAAACCTTTGAAAAAGTAAATCCAAAAGGTATAGGTGGTGGTTACAGCGAGGATAATAATTTCCGACGTTCTTAATATATTGTATCATTTATTTAAATGTATGTCTAGTTATTAATTCACATGCCCATCGTTTTATTACACAAAAAAAAAAAACTTTCTAGTCCGAAAATTAATATTAAAAATATTTTTTTAAAAAAATAAAAATTATTTTAATATATTTCTAAACAAAACAAATTTTAAAAAATAATCACTATCATAATATCAATAATCAAAACAATCTACAAACAGTTCCAGGGAAATTTATTAAAGTTTTTCACAAAGTTTATCACACATAATTAACTCTTCATTTATGAATTTGTCTTTTAAATGGTAACAACTTTCCCTGTTTTCTTTCACATATTCTTTTTTATCATTATTTTTATTCTACAGATGAGAAATTTCATTGATCAAGAGAATTAAGTTAAAAAAATGATAAGCATATAATTATTAAATCTTAGTGATTAACTATTCAGTAAGTATTGAAAATAAGCTACGGTAATGGTTGCCTATGATAATTAGCCAATTTATTATGTTTCATATATCAAATTCAAGTTTTGCAATCAATTTCTTACAAAGATGGTATCCATGTCAATTGATATATCCATGATGAGTTTCATTTATAAATTTCGATTTTATTGATACAGGGGTATCAACCTGGAATTACTTAGATTTATATATAAATTAGCAAATTATTGGTAATACATCGCAGGTCAAAGCAAAAAATAATTTAAGTGCAAAAATAATTTCTAGACATTGATAGTGTATCTTTAAAAAAAAAAATTTAACCACGATATTTTCATCTAAAGATGAAAACACATTAAATATCAGAAATAACCTCTTGAAAAACTTGCTAGTATATCTTAAAAAAACAAATTGAAAAGCTCAATATAAACGGACTAGCCTTATATGAACCTACTCGACGTAAAAGGACTAGTCTCGTGGGGATATTGAATTTCAATATCAAGTAGAATTTAAACTAACTAATAGAATTTAGAGTTTGTAAGAGTTTTAATATTAGCTAAAGAAAGAATTTTGTTAATGTAAGAATCCTTGTTGAATAATGATTTATAATATACTAGTTTATTAGAATTTTTATTTAATTAAAATATTAGATTTCTTATTATATTAGAATTTTCTTTGAATAGTTTAATTCCTTAATTATCTAGGATTAGAGGTCTATAAATAGGCTTGTAATTTTAAGTATTATACACAAATATAGAGAGATATAGAGAAGAGCTATAAAGATATATCTTTTGAGAAAACTCTTAATAAAATATTATTTTTCTTATTTTTTTTAATTTTTTAACTTTATTCTTTTAAATTAGCTATTACATACCTTTTTTTTTTTCAACAGGGGACCCTTTAAAACTAGGTTGTTTTACCCTTCTAGTAGTAGATGCACCAAAACCTGTATTTTGATACTCTGCATAAAACAAAGTCGAAAGAGCATAATTGTCATCCCATTCTCTCCACCCTTTTGGATCGATTAAACCATCAAGATCTAACTGAAAAATTATTGTCCTTGAGTACTTCTTCCATGGCCAGCCTAATTAATTCCTGGCCAGCCTAATTAATTCCTAAACGAACTTTTGACAGCAACAATTTCATGTGATGTCCTAACTCGACATCCTTGTGTAGACATTCATGTATTTTCATTAGCATCTTTTTTTTTCCAACGTTGATGTTCGGATCAGCTTACACGCACCTCGACTAATCTCACGGATCCTAAAGGCCTCCAATGACCCTGAGGTTTGTGGGACTCGAACTGGTGATTTCTAGAAAACAAATCTAGAGGCTAATTAGTTGAGCTACACCCCTCAATATTAGCATTGTATCTTCCTTATGTGCTTATCGTGTTGTCTTGGTGATTAATTAGCCTTCTTACAAATATATCATAATTTTGGAAGACCACTGATGCATCATACCACATATGAAATCAATAGTATCATATATGTGACAATACTAATAAACTGCCTTGGGGATTGCATAAAGAGCATGACAAGGACTGATATGGGAGTAACAGAAAAATTAGAGGGCATGCTGTAATTTGATGGGGGCTAAATTGAAAAAAAAAATTAAAGAAAAAGGATTAAAAAACAATTGACCGAAATAAGAAAACTAGAAGGCCAGAGACCAAAGAGCAAAAGACATGGGAAAAAAAGAACCAATCTAAAGTTGGTGCAACTAAATTAGAGAAAAAAACCTAATTTTGATGGAGAAGCAAAAACAATGTCGTTCAACTCTAAGTGAAATGATGCGTTTTGCAAGAACAAGTTTATTAAAGATGAGAAGGAAACAATGTAGTTTATTTATAATATTTGCAGATTTCTAGGCAGAAAAAGGAAGGAAGAAATGATTGTATCTTATACAACTTCAGGGATTAATCTTGGTCCTAATTGAATCCCTTGGTGGTGCAGAAACAAAAAAAACTTGTCTTCTAACATGTTAGCTACAATCTTAGCGTAAGAAATCAGGGTTTAACTCCTAAGATACACTATATATTTTGAGTCAAACACACCACCTCAACCAGCCAACCCAACTTTTCCATTTTGATGGAAGATTGAACTTTCAAATTTTAATCCTCTCTCCACAAATTAAGTTATTGATGGCTGTTAAAGAATAATATAAATCATATCCTGGAACCTTACCTAAAAGCTTAAGCTTTTAGGTTGAGATGGTTCTTTGATATGGTATCAGAATCTTGATGACCAAGCGGTCACGGGTTCGAATCTCACCATCCCCATTTATTTGATAAAAATTCAGCACAAGGTAAAGTAGGTCCGTGCAAATTTCAAGTCTAAAGGGCTTTCACTTGAGGAGGTGTGTTAGAGAATAATATAAATCATATCCTGGAACCTCACCTAAAAACTTAAGTTTTTAGGTTGAGATGGTTATTTGACAATGGCCACCATTTAATTTTCAGTATTTATTTCATTTCAAAAAAGAACTCTTACTCACTTATAAAAAGATAGCAACAATTCCAAGGAAAGGGGGGACAAAGACAGAGAGCAAGAGACAGAGACATACACGCAAGAAAAGGAAGAAGAGGCAGAATTCTAAACATCATACAGTGTGGTAGAGGCAATTACAGTATTGAATCCAATACATCCAGTTCATCCTAGGAGTAATATCCTTACTAAATTAGGTTCAAATCTTTGTATACTGATGTTGAATCATACTTTCTGCAGTATATCCTCATGTAAAGCTTGTTTGAACTGTCATAACCCAATTCTGGGTTATTCCCCAAAATTCATTTTTTTTAAAAAAAAAATAATAAAAACAAAAAAAATATAATAATAATAAAAGCTGGCAATGTGGAGAAAGTTGATCAAGAAAAATAGGCAAAATAGGCAAAAATCAATCTGCAATTTTCGGAGGAAATTCAAGGCCTTTCGACGCCCCATTGTGCCCAAAATCGGAGAAAAAAATGCAAATTTAACGTCAAATTAAATGATTATTGGACAAATTTGCATAAAAATTAAGTCCAATAACATAATTAAATTTTTAATAGGCCAATTTGATTTAATCATGGGCCAAATTAAATTTTAATTGTGTTTAAGAATTAATTTAGGTCCAAATGAAGGATTTAATTAAGTGCAAGGACTTAATTATACTTTAAATGGGTCAAATTAATTTTATTTGGGGCTTAATTGGTGAAAAATTAAGTTTTGGAGCCTAATTTGGGCTTAATGGAGAAGATTGGAATTTTAAGAGACCAAATTTAATTTTTACCAAGTTAATTGATTGAAATCAGGGGTCAAATTGCAAGAAAATTGAAGTTTTGGGGCCAATTAGGGGTTAAATTGACAAAATCCAAAGCCAAGGGGCAATCTGCAAAAGGCGCCAAACTATAGGGGTCTAATTGACAAAATCCGGGGGTCAACTTGAATAAATTGAAAGCTGGAGGACTCAATTGAAAATCGGCAAAAATCCCTAATTTTTTTGATCCAAAACGGCGCCGTTTTTGGTGTTTAAGAAAAAACAAAGAGGGGAAAGGGACCAGGCGACGCGTTCATCTTCTTCCCCACAATGCTGCCCGAGTAGCAGCTTTCCAGGCGCGTTTTCTACCTTGTTTGGCCTCCAAATCCGACAACGCGTGCACCAAAATGTCCACCTGAAACCCCTTTATCCTCGAGAATTGTCCGGTCGGGTCGAAAAGCTTTGAAACGGCTCCGTTTATCGGCCCAAAGTGGCCACCTCGTTCAGTCTGCAGCCTTGGATTGCCAAATTTGGCAATTCGAGGTGCACACTTTGAAGCAACGGCTTGGATTCCTCGAGTCAAATCAAGGGCTGAGACTTTTTCCCCGTTGAAGACAAGATTACTCTCTTTCCAGCCCTATAAATAGGAGCCAATTTCATGCTCAGAGGAGGAGAAAAAACGAGCTCAAAGTTGGCCGAAAACCAGCCTTCTGTATTCATTTTTCCTGCAAACAATCCTTTTTCTGCTTTCTCTCTCCACCGTGGCCTTCAGCCACCACCACCTTCATCACCTAGCTTCTCA
>Ga0325411_1003530_pt1 | contig 17657 bp, 8 predicted proteins | sample PopdelMetagenome_13_FD_206181 | JGI IMG/M metagenome (GOLD analysis project Ga0325411, IMG submission 206181) | Populus deltoides microbial communities from Bellville, Georgia, United States - Xylem-PdIQD-R4 | ecosystem: Host-associated > Plants > Phyllosphere > Stem > Wood/Secondary xylem...
GTATTTGGTTTCCAAAGACTATGGGTGTCTTCACTTGATAGTCCTGGAATCCTGTGTTTTTGAAGATCTCTTCAATAGCTTTTTAACCCGCACTATATTTGCAAGTCGAATTTTTTTTTTCCAATATATTTTTTTTTTTTTGAGGATGCCTGCTTCTTTGACGTGTTTTTTTTACATTAAAAATTCTTTAAGTCTAAATTAAAATTTTATGTATTTAATTAAATAAATTAAAAACTATTTAAGTCAATAAATAAATAAAAAAGTTATTAATTAGGACTAAAAATAAAGATGAAAAAATCAAGAGACAAATATAGAATAATAAGATATTTGATTTTGTAATATTGAACTCATATTTAATTGTGTTTAATAAATTTATTTATTAAAATCAAAATTTTTAATAAAATAATAAAAATTAATACATGTATAAAATTAATTAAACCGAATAAACAAAAAAAATGTGATGGAAGATTGTATATACTAAATTAAATATTTTTATTTAAAAAAAAAGCTCATCTATATTAAGCATAAAAAAATGTATAAATCTTCAAAAATTAAATACATAAAAAATTAAAACAAAAAGCTAAAGTAAGAAAAAGGAAAAAGGTAGTGATAGTCTAGGTGATATAAACATAAGTTTAAAAGTTATTAAAAAAATAATTACAAAAAAGGTATTAATTAAAATAGAACCGAAATTAAAATTAAAAAAATAAGAAAAAGATAGTGATAGTTTAAGTGACAAAAACATTTAAAAGAAATAATAATAAAAAAACAATTTAGGTACAAGGCTGACCGGGTTTAATAAGTTGACCCCAATTTATTTAGATGATAAAGAAACAAACAAAAATAATAAACAAATAAAATTTCAATAAAGTAAAGATCTCGATAACTTGAAAAATAATATTGAAAGTATAAAATTAAATAAAAAAATACTCGAGTTAGCACTATAAACATGTAATCAAGGATGGACCTATGTTATGCTTTGGGGGGAGCTTGGCATCCCTAAAGTTTTAAAATATCTTAATTTTTGTCTTTAAATTTTTAAAATTTTCATAATTATGCATTCAATCCTTCCAAAAATAAAATATTTACTAACCTTATATTTTTTATGATAGCAACCCTAACTAAAATTTATTAGTTTTGTCCCTACATGTAATTTGGGTAATAAGAAGTAAGTCAATCCAGGTTAACCTATAAAATTTGTTGCACAAGTCATGACATCGGGATAACTTAATAGAAAATAAATTGAGAAAAACAATAAAGCCAATTTTTTTAAAAAAAATAATGTTGAACGATGAAACCTTAAAAGAAAATGAGCTAAAAAATCATGAAGTTTAATCACTCACAAATCTAATAGATGAAACAGGGAATAAAAATCAATTACATAAAAGGATATAAAAAATATATAATTAAAACAATAAGGGTAAAAATCAAAATAAAAAAAATAAATGAATGGCAACAAAATTTTTTCAATTAGAAAGTTAAATTGAAAAGAAAAATAAATTTTAAAAAAACAATCAAAACAATAAGGACCAAGTTGAAAATAAATAATACACCATAAACTTTGATTAAAAGATGAAATTGAAAATTAATGAAACTTTAACAAAAGAGCTAAAGAAAAACAAAATCAAAAATCAAAAGATTATGAACTAAATTGAAAAAAAATATATATAACAAATAAAAATAAAAAAAATAAAGATTAAATTGAAACATTAAAAACAAAAAGGATGAATATATATCTTTTCAGAGAGGAGAGAAAAAAAAAAAAAAAAAGAAGAAGAAAGCTACCAATAACAAACCACTCATCATTTTAAAATTCAAAAACTGCACTGATTGATAATTTTTAGCATTTTGCCTTGGTCCTGGGAGAACTTTTTCTAATATTTTCCAAGGTCGTATTCATACGTTTGAGTTTTGTACGGAAACCTTGTAGCTTATTAAATTAAATTAAAAAAAATAATTAAGAGTGCTTGTTCTTCGCGTACATTCAACTCTGTGATAACTATTTTTCCTTTTTAAGATAAAATTATTGAATTGGCTAAGGAGGTAATACAATTATTTTATAAGGTTCATTGATAATTATTAAAAAAATTTAGAACAACTTGGTTTTTTAATATTTTTTTAGCACCGTGTAATGAATAAATTATTTTTAAAAACAAAAAAAATTAAAATTACCAAGTAGGGTTTATTTTTTAATTTTCACTTTTTAAAATACAATGAAATTACTAGATTACCTTTGTAAGCAAAACAATTTACACTATTGTCCAGAGGTGTTTATGTATTTCATCCTAATTGTTTTTTGTTATAATCAAGTTGATTAACAGACAATTTAATATTTTTAATAAATATAAAATATTATTTATAAATTAAAAGTAGCTAGTGTGTGCAACACATACATACTTTAGGAATACCGACTTCCGCAGCGGCATTGGGAGCAGCTCACTAAGCTCTTCCAGGTTATGGAGCGCTTGTTGGTGAAAGACTAGCAGTGTGGCCTTGACAGAGTATTTTTTTCTCCTCCCTCTTTTCTCTCTTCGCGCCTCAAGTTTTGCACTTGCTTTTTCAAAAATAAAATGTGTTATGTCAATTTGTATTTGTATCAATTTTGATTCTTATTCTTTTGATTGATATTTGTTTTATTTTTAATGCTTTTTAAAGTTGTTTTTGTTTTTCAATTTTATTATTAAGCATTTGATTTTATTTAATTTTTGTATCCAATTTAGTTATTATTCTTTTGATTGCTATTTATTTTATCCTTTTCTTGATTTATCTTATTTTTTAATTTTATCTCTTATTATTTTATTTTATTTCATTTAATTTTTATACTAGATTTGATCTCTATTTTTTTTATTGCAATTTTTTTGTTTTTTTATCCATTTCTTGATTGATTTTTTTTTTTAATTTCATCCCTTGATATTTGAATGATTATGAATTTTGCTAAGTGATTTTTCTTGTTTGCCTTTTATAGGGTAATCCCGATCTTATGACCTTAGTCACGGGTTTTGAAAATTAGTTCAATTTGACTTTGATATTTTTATTTTGTATTTTTAAATTGATTTTTTTTAATTTTATCATTTGACATTAGGTTATTGAATCTTGTGCCTCATGATCTTTTCTGATTTCCTTCCTTAGAGTTATTTTGATATGTCCCCAAGGGGTGTAGCGTGATGGCAAAGGGTTTGAGATTTGCACAGCAGGTCTCGAGTTCGAGTCAGGGCGTGCACCTCTTGTAAGAGCCTGGGACAGCCGGAGTTTTACTTCCTCACCTGGGCCCACAAAGTGCGCTTTCCGGGAGGATGAGGTTTCCTCGAATCCAAAAAAAAAAGTTATTTTGATATCATGTCTTGGTTACGTGTTAGTTGAATTAACTTAGATTGATCTTGGCTTTTTTTTTTCAACATCTTTTTTAATTGATTTTTTTTTAAGTTTTGCCTTTTATTATTTAGTTTGCTTTTCTTTACTACAAAATAATCTCAATCTCATGATCGAATCCAAATTTGGCATGTCGACTTAAGTCAGGATTTTTTTTATAGAAAAAAGCTTATGTTTATCCTTCAACATTTGATTTGCTGATAATTGAGCTTCATATTTTTTTTCATTATTTTTTTTTATAAAGTTATCATATTCTCATTTAATTTTTGATTTGTTTTCAAATAATATTGTTGAGATATTTTCAGAATATTTAGAGGGTATTTTTTTATAATATTGACAAACATTCATTTTTTTTACATTGTTTTTGTTTTATTATTATTAATGTCATTGGATTTGGATTTTTTTTTTATAGTCATATTTTTAAATAAACCGAGCTTATTGAATTCATTTGAATCAATAACCTGGGTCTTAGATTTTTCTTACTCTTTTAAAAATGCTATCATCTGAGCATCCTCTTTTATGCTAGAAAAAAATTTACCTCAGCCCGCGGTGTAGCCTGAACATCTATCTAGTAGTTAATTCTTTCATATAAGTTTTGTGAACCCCCCTAATACCCCGCTTTTGGGATTGTCCGTATTGGATATGCACAATTCTGTTATTATTGATTGTCCTCGAAAGGTCTATTTGAGAGTATAGTAGAAATTGTTTTTCATAATATATTTTGACATAAAAATACATTAAAATAATATATATATTTTATTTTTTAAATTTATTTTTAACATCAACACATTAAAATATTCAAAGACACTAAAAATTTAATTTAAAATTAAAATTTTATAAAAAGCCGGCTGTTTAAATAAGTGGAATGACACCGGCGTCAAGGTTTGCTAGCCGGAAAATTATGTTAGCCTCAACCCGCCAAGATATGATACAACTAAAGTATTTCAGCGGGCAAATGGCTTCCATATTGCGCACTAATTAATTTGATCATGTGAAGTCGAGAAAAGAAAGCAATGCTCGGCCTTCATATACATTCAACCAATTTTAGCTATCAACATAGCCAAATCTCAACAGTAAAACAAGAGTCGAAAAAAAATCAAATGATTTCAGTTCTGACATGCTTAGGAGGAAGGAGGGGGGATGCTTCGGTTTTTTTTTTTTAAAAAAAAAAAGCTGACCTCGTGCAGAAACCTTAAACATTATACCTCTCCCAACTTTTTCTCTCTACATAAAAAAAAAATAAAAAGGAAATAAAAAAGAGCCAAAATGGATATCACTCAACTGAGAGAACCATTGCTAAAATTGGAATTTCTCGGAGGAAGATTATTGTCTACTGGCTTACACGGTGATCAAACTTCCAATACGAAATAAGAAGATAGGGTACCAAACAACCACCTCACAACTTCTTAAGAATATATTAGAAGAATGAAAACCTTATGCCATTACTTGCTGCAAACAAGTTGTATTCTTCCATAGCAGTCTCCTTATTGCACGCTGGATCATTTTCATCTGCCGATACTTTTGAAGATAAATCTCCAGCAATTCCATCTTTTAAAGGTACAGGATCTGACTTACATCCTGTTGAGAGAGCGACAGGTCCACCAAAATGGAACAAGGAAAATCCAGTATTACTGTTGTGCAATTTGGCAGAATTATCAATTTTCCCACCTTCTCCACTTGGTGGTGCTTCGTTTGAATGTGATCTGGCTGGAACCATCCTCTCCTTATTAGCTTCAGTTAAATTTTCCTGCATCATTCGTGTCTCTGTTCGAACCTCTGAGTTCAAGTATTCTCCCTGCTGATACACCGGAACTGGACCAGAATTAAACACAGGAGTTGCCAAATGCGGCACTGAACCATATTGCATACAAATGCGGGAGTTTCCATTTAACTCATAGCCAAGAGGACCAGCATATAGATAATGGTTAGGATGGGGGAAGGGCATTAATCCATTTGCTGGAGCTGCCGGCCAAGAGACTGGAGTTTGATGGTAATAGCCCATTGTTGAAGGAGCTTGAAACATTGGAAACTGTAAGTTATGGTTATGTAAAGGTGGAAACACAACTTGATGTTGCAAACCCCTACTGACAGCAGGTATTCCATTTTCAGGATCTTGGACAGTAGTTGTCGGCAGATTTCCCAAAATGTTCATTCTTCGACCATCTGGTTGAAGCACAAAAGGTTCCCTGCTTCCAAACACCTCAGCTCCATTTGTACTCGGTCTCTTGTCCAGCCCCACTTCATTACAATTGGAGAAAGCATTTCCACTGCATGTTGAAGTTTCTCTTCCTTCTGATTGTTGACAGGCATCTTCTGAATCTGAAGTGGAAGACGATTCGAGATGTCCATTGTTTGAAGAAACTGTATTGCTATCTCCCTCACTAAGGCAAGATGAACAGTTATCAGAACTCAAAGTGCTTCCAATGCTAGGATCAGAAGTCTCAGACGATGCGAAATTTTTTTCAGGACATGAAATGATTTCCTCATAAGCAGTTTCTGTTGAGTAGCAACCATTCACTTCCTCATGGTATCCACCCTGGCAGTCTTCAACAGTTTCAAGGCTACAGTCCCTTGATTCGTTCATGTTATTCTCATCATGATCAATTTCAATGGAATTTCCAGTAACTTCACTGGAACATGTCTCACCAGATGACTTGAAGAGTTTACTATCCAGATCCACAGCTTCAACCTTAGTAGATGAGCTCATGATGACATCAGAGTCTGAGCTGCTCCAAGAATACTTCTTTCGTGATTCTACAGGCTCCCAAACTTTCTTAGGATTGTTTCCCATGTTGGATTTGCTTTTGATTCTTCCACAACCTTCACGGATGTGATCTACTGGACTATATTTGTTACCACGATAGAACTGCTTGGACATATCCATCACTGTTTCTGACTTGCCAACAGATTTGCTCTCTCGGTCCACTCTTAATGATGAAACATGTGGTTCAACCTTTACCCTGCATTCAATGTTCTGGTGGCAGCTGCAAGAATGGAAGTCATATCTATCATTCATCCTGTTGTGGGGACAATGAAAGTTTTCACTAAACTTGAGGCCACAATTTCGACCATTGGACTTTGGACCATTGATCCTTGACTGCCTATACAATCCATTAACAGGCCTAGAAGGAGTGTCACAATCATCACTGTGATGTCTTAACTCTGATCTATTAACCACCGCCCCACTTTCTGAAATAACTGCAAATCGGCGTCTATCAGGCCACTTCAAAAAAGAATCAAGTTGAACTTCTTTCCGCAATTTCAATCTTCGGCGAGAATATTTTGCTTGTTCAGTTGAAAAAGGGCCAGTCCCTTCTTTCAAATTTGCAACCTTCCCATCAGGACTATCATATGAATCTTTTTCCATTATACAGGTCTCAAATCCATATGAAAACTGTTCATCTTGAATGTCAGGAGATCCAGGCCTGGACAGAGAAATATTGCCTGTTTCACTTAGTGAATCCCTACAGCAGATGGTGTTCAGTTCTTCATCAACACTTGGTGATGATCCATCCTTTAAGATATCAGGAAGCATGGTAATATCATTTGATTCAGGACATTTCTTCTCTTTATCCCTTTCTTTCCCTTTTAACCTCTCCTTCTTTCGAAGCTTTTTCTCTCTTTCTTTTGTTCTTCTTCTCTCCTTGCGCTCTTCTTCTTCACGCTTTTCCTTTTCCTCTTCTTCAAGAAGCTTCATCTGCAGTGAAAAATTGTATTATCAGAGATGCATCTCATGAAAAAAGATGAGCAGTCCTAATTTTGATACTCGAATGAAATCTTAATCAAAATCATAAGTATTAAGACCTGCTTTTCCAATGTAATGATTTCTTTGCATGCAACATGGACCCGATCTTCCAGTAGTTTTAGTGCAAGACAAACAAAGATGCTGTGTGCATTTTGGCGAGCAGTTCCTTCTCTGAAAGCCTTTTCAACCTGAAACAACAAATTGAGTCTTAGAATATTTGAAACTGAAATGCAGACACTCAATTACTTCATGTGCTCATAGAAACAGAATCTACAAGTTGCTAGTTCATCCTCCCATGTTCTTTCAGGAACATGGGAATGTGCATTCAGTTATTGGTTTTCTCCAACAGCCAGTAAATTTCATTTTTTTAGGTGGCCAGAAGGCACAATCATGGTTTATGACCAGTTGACAAAGGTACTCCTGAAAAATCTCTTTTTAAATACCAGCTAATAAATAACTGAATTTTGAGAAAGAAAATATAAGGCACTCTTGGGCAGCACCAGATGGTCCTGTAACATATGTAACCATAAAGGTTAACTTAGAAAAAAAATGCTATGTTTAAACAGAATTCATTGATATCACCATGCACTATTTGGATTCCTTGATTAGCTCCATTAGATGTCCCAACAGGGCTTCCTAGAGGTGGTTAACCACAATTTTAGTGAAGTTATAAGGAGACATTTAACCATGCTAGAGACCTCAGAAATTTCCCTAGGCCTTCTCTGTCGCTATAAAGAGAGATGTGGTGCCCCTAGTAGGATCATCTGTTCTACAAATCTGCTGAGAAATTTAAACTTTTTAAATGTTTTTGTTTATCAACTTGAAAAATTATCTCAACCTACCCCTTGGTTCTACTGTATTTACAGCCCTCGTATTCATTTAGAATTTACTCTAGTTTCATCATTTATAACATAATGAGCAATTCTACAAGGTCCAGGTTCAATCCCAATTCATTGCTATTTTGGTTATTGCAGATTGAATTAAAATCTAGTGAGCCAGTGATAAAACCCTGTCCCGCCACCTTTCTTATATATATAGAAATATTCCTTCCCAACACATTCTTAACACACCCCTTCCCCATGTACAACCTACCGCACATTCACCCCCATGCAATGATGATTACATGCACATTGAGACATATAGGTATCACATGGAAAATGACAGTTCCAAACAAATTATTGTTTTCTAAATTAATATGAAAAAGGACAGCAAGCATGTTTCAAGTCTGTAAACATGCCTTTTCCTTAAAAATAACTGTTGCAGCATCTAGAAGAAACTCTCGAGCAAGTTCAGGACTCTTCGCATGCTTTTGGGGCCGGGAGCATTCTCCATCAAATTCGTTTCCGTCCTTATCCATGGAATCATCATCCTATAAGTGTACAAGAAAAATAAAAGGAATTTAATAATAAACCCTAAGGATATTTTAAGAAATTTATTGCAATTATAAAGATCCTGAGGGAAAAAGTGGGCCACCTCTTCTTCCTCGGCCTCTTCAGCATGCTCAAAAAAACTACTGATACTTTCCCCTCTAGTAATTGTAACAAAACCATCACCTACTACAAGCCTGCAGTGCACACATCGTTGACCCTTTAGTGCATGAGCTTTTACAGAAAGCTCAGTGCAGCGGCCATCAACTTTCCAAGCCCTAAGGGTAATAAAACATGCAGTCAAACCACCAAGATCTAGACCAGTGACTTGAACACTTCCATTCATGCCAACATTTTCAAATTCTAGAATGTCAGATTTTCCTTCTCCTGTGCCAACTGCCCACTCAAAGTGATGGTATGATCCAACAGTGTCCGAAAAAGTCTGGTTCCAATCAGCTTGGACAGAATCATCAGACACCTGAGAAAATAGCTAAGATAATTGGTCATACTAGTCACATCCATGGTGAGTTTTCACAATTTGTTCTGCAAATTTGTTTCTTTTGAATCTTATATCTTTAGAACCACAAAATCGCAGAGAAGAAGAAAATATACCTCATATTGAAAGGCAGTATCTGCAACACAAAACCAACTAGTGCAGCGAGGTTCTCGTCGCATGCGTTTCAGCTCCTTTAGCTCCTTAAATTCACGAATAACATTCCTTCTACAATCTCTACAAAATCTCTTGCTGTCAAACCTGTGGGATGGAGACATTTGTTTAGAGAAACAGAACAAATCAACACAAGAACCTAACACGAAAACGTGCAGAATGGAAGTACAAGCTCATGGGTAAGGAGAAAGAGGCTATAGCTAGATATACAAGAAATAGTCACAACTAAAAATAAGCAAATATTAAGAAGGAAAACGATAAGATAGATCCATGCCAGTTGAAGAGAAAACTAAAGTTTTAGAGTCTAGTTAATTCAAACAATTACAATGATAACATAATCAACATTTCAGCATATAAGTGCACAAACCATCAAGTAAACCAAAAGGTTGCAGAGAAATAAAAGAAGAAAAAATCAACGAAGGACACTAAAAAAATCAAAAACAAAAATTTCGCTTCAAGCTTATAATTTTTGTTGAACAATTTCAATGGATTCTTCAAGAGATATCTTAAACATGTGATGCCAATTGAAGCAAAATTTTTGAACAATTCCTCACAAACCATGGGCATTGGTGAAGTTTGATGGATTAGAACCAAAGACCTCTGACTCTTAGGACATCAACATAGGCTACTATTGAACTCATGTGGATGCATTACAGTTGCTTTGTCTAAGGAAAAACATATGAGAAAGAGTCTACAAGCATGACGAGGCCAACATGTGCCATGTCATATTCAACTGAAAGCATGCAAACATATCGTTCGTTGGAAGTTAGAAAGGGACTTCCTCATCAATGAAGTCCAGGTGATAAAACAATCCAATTAACCACGACAATGAGTATTAAGTTTAGTTTTTAGCCTATTTCAGATAAAAGAAGGGCGGACTACTCTTTAGTCCATTCCCACACCCGCTATGTCATTTTCCTTGATAAATATGTAGAGTTAATTGTCCCCTTTAGTACCCTTAGGGCGCTGTATATTTCCTAATCATCCAGCCTTGTAGAATTATACTTGTTTAATGCTTTAATGCTGAGATAAGAGCAGCCAAAGTCTTATGTGATGAATTCATCACTAAAACTCTTATTATTTGATGCCATATTCAACAGCTATTAAGTTCCACTCACAGTAAATCCACGGTTTTGAACTAGTAATCAAAATATCTACAAGCCACTACACTTTGAATCTGCAAGGCTCTCATAGATATTCGAATAATAAACTCAGCCCTTAGCTACAAAGCCCCCAAAGCAACAAAGTCTACAGAAACTATCTAAAAGAGAGCATAATCAGTTGAGATGAACTCAGAAAATGGACCGCTTTTCAACAGACATTTTGAGTTCCCTATGAAGAAGCTTTGAATAATTTATTAGTCCATTAAAACTCATCACTTCCTTAGATTTAACCACATCTTTTTCATCAAACAGAACGTACAATATCTTGAAGAGAAAAACTTTCAGTCATGGCAGATGACTCCCCTCCATTTGGTTCGATCCAAAGCAGGTAAATGATCACTTCCTAACTGCATTGCCATCCACATATTTTTGTTTGTGATTCCATTAGAAAGCCTGTTGAGGTGGGAAGATATAAGCTCTGATTTTACAATACTTATAAACTAGAAGACATCAGTGATTCTTACAAAGCACAGCACACTCTTGGGAGTTTCTAGACTGTTCAGAAGCCGGACTAGTCGGAGTTTTTTTTTTCATGATTTCAAATAACTTTTGTTCTGTCTTTGGCAGTTTCACCAATATGGTCACCTCTGGTCTCAATGTTATCTAAAGCTCCAACCCCCAAAAAAGCAGAGTGGCCAACTACCTTTCAGTTCTCATAGTTTTCCACTGATTTCAAAATCAATGTTGTATATAAAGAATAAGCTATTGGCAAACACACCTGCACATGAGCCTCTCTATGAAATCCTCTTCCTTCATCCTTAAAAGAGACTGCCGGGTTTCTTCTCCAAGTGCTGACCAGAAATCCATTAATGTGTCACAAGAAAGCCTGGCAGTATGCAGTGCACACGTCTCTCTTGTTCCATGTCCTCTACCATAACTTGCCATTCCTTGGCTAATCCAACCCCGACCTCCCCCACCACAGGCATCAGGATAGAGCAATTCCCTTTCCCGCTCCCTTGCACGTGCACTGTCAAATACCTGATTTAAAAGCAAGAGTTCAGCTACTAAACTAGAAAGGGACAATGGAATTGCACAATAAATTTTTTTAGCACTCACATTTTGGAGTCCCTTCAGAGACTTTGAAAACAAGTAGCACTTCAAAAGCGTTAACGATCCATCACGCGTGGTTGTTAGACCACCCCAAGGATAGACAGATGGATCTTGAATTTCATCTTGGCACCCATTTGTTACATGTGATCCACAATCATTTAGATTTTTTGAGGCTTCCAGTATATCGCAACGAAGGTGCCCAGCACCTCCTTCCTGCTGCAAAGACTTACCATACATGACAATCTGCATAAAACCTTCAAGCAATAGCCCATTGCATCTAGAACAGTACATGTTCTTACGAGCTTGCTCAAACAGGGCTTGCTTGTCTATCCTCAGTAGCTTCTGTCGAGCTTGTGGTGGCAGCTCACTCCAGAACTGTCACAAGTACATAAAAATTCTTCAATGACTAATCACAACTTGCAACAAGAGTTGGCTAAAAACTGAAAGACAATAAATAAACAAAACCTTGTATACTCCAAACACAAACTTAAAATTATATATTAAAAAAAAACTTGCTGATTACATGTAACAAAATGCCAGTCTTTATTTTAGAAACACCATTTCCATTGCCTAGACTCTTATCAATTCTCACTAGTATAAACAATTGTAACTGACATAAAACTTCGATCTCTCTTTTGAAAATAAAAACACAGAACTCCAGAAGTGAATTTATATACAAGGAGCTAAAAACGGATCTAGTCAATAAAAAACTGAAAACCCAGATAATAAAAAAGAGAAAAACAAAAATCCCACATCAAAAACTAATAAAACAAGCTCACTGAATAATTTGTACATCAGGATCCAATCAAGAACACAATTAAAAATCAAAATTGAGTAAAACAGTGATCTAATTCAATCCCAGATACAAAAACAGACACTCTAATCCATCAATCAAATTAAGAGGGGAAATAAAACAGCCCAGTACCTTCTGGAGCTGATTGAAGCTAACATCATCACGGTGTTTAGACCAGAACGAATTAGCAGAAATTGAGTAAGAGCCTCCGGATGATGTTGCATTACTAAATTGATCATTTCTCTGTGTTAATCCTGGCATCCTGAATTATTATTATTATTATTATTATTATGTAACTTATTTTATTGAATTCAATTATAAAATCCTTATAATTGTTTTTATACTCTCATAGATTTATCATCATCAATCCTTCCATCTCTGCCCCTCATATTTTTTTCTACGAGAATACAAATAAAAAAGGGATCCAAAACCCAAGTCGATTCAATAATTCAATCAAGAAATTGTATCAAATCAGAAACTAATAAACAAGAAAAAGAACAAAAAACAAAACCCAAAAATAAAAATAATAGAATTCATTGAAACTGGATTTGATTGAATTGAATTGGGAGATTTAAAGAGGAGAGGATGATGAGATTTGGCTGCTGCTGCTGCTGTTGTTTAATATATATATATATATGAGGAGAGAAATGGAAGACAAACGAAAGGGAGAAATGAGAGATAGGGAGAGAGAAGGGTGGGATTTTGGTATTGGACGAAAATTATTTTTCATGTTATGGCGAGCATTGCCACTGTTAAAATAAATTCAGACATAGGAACTCCAAATAATCCTCTATAAGAAAATTGTCATGACCGGATAGGCTAAGGTAAAATACCTACAGAATTTGGTATAAATAAAATAAAATAAAATAGTTTCTCTCTTTTTGTAACATAAAGCCTGTCTAAGAGAAATGAGAGAAGACAACAGCCAGAAAAGAAAACAAAAGTGATTTTCTTTTACCATAGTTTTTAACCTAGACGTTCTGATTCACGAACTGAAATCGTGACGACGGGATGTTTTGGTTTTTTCATGAAAAAACTTAAATGACGACAATGTCCTCGACTGTAAGAGGTTAGCGTGCAGTGTACTTGCCAGAAACACAGCGTACGGTTCCTTCCCTTGACAGAGGGAGAGGAGGGCTTCTAAGCCATTGAGATGACGTGTCTGGGAGACCGGTTCAGGCTTTCCCTAATTGAGTGCATTTCTTTTTCTCTTTTATTTTTTTCGTTTCAGTCCTTTTCAGCTGCCACCCCCTCGGAGTCTTCACTGGAGAAATTGAGCTGCCGGAACAACATTAGTCATATGACGAATTATACATTGATACGTGTCAGTATTCCTTCTTTTTCCCTAAAAACTGTCACTGTTTATGAGTTTTTTCCTTTCTTTTTTCAAACTAGCCTGCTGGATAGAAAAAACGTTAGCACAATTAAAATATATAATTTCAAAAATAGCACAGTTTAATGGGTTATCATGTTTCATATATGTGACCCACCAAGACACAGGTATAATATGCGTTACCGTTAGATGTGCGGGTATGACCCTATGTGCATCTAAAATTGTAGTAATGGGAGTTTTTTTTAATAGTTTCAACTCTCCTAGAAAAACCCAACAAACTCAATAGGTCATATTTTTTTTATTAGATTTGATAGAACCTTATAAACCTTGACCCGGCAATTTAATAAATCTTAATTTAGAGATAACAATCAGAAAACCAACAATCAGATTTGATAAAACATTGACTTAGAAATAACAATATACCTAAGAATCAAATGTCTTAGAAAAAGACTCGGACCTAATGATAACCTTATGTCTAAGAACCCTAAGTATGCGAATGACGTAACGAAGTTAATTAATTTTTGATAAGTCATTGTACGATCTTTATCCCTACAAAGAAATATTGTTTTGTCATAAACAAAAGGAAAAGTAACGTTTATTTTTCAACTTGCTGTCTAAATTTAAAGGTAAAAAAATCATAATATAGTCTTATCTAACTAACCTTAATGGACCCATTTTGGGTTGTAACTAATGGGTCTAAACTATTAATCAACTAACATATGTCAAATAATGAATCAAAATTATATAAAACATCAAAACGCATCAAAATTATATGTTACCCTTACCTGTTTGGGAGTGTGGTAAAGGTTGCTTTTCAAATACTTTTTGCTCGGAAATGCACAAAATTATTTTTTTTATTTTTTTAAAATTTATTTTTGACATCAACACATCAAAACGATCCAAAAATACAAAAAAAAATAAATTGAAGCAAAAACAATTCATGTTTTTTCAAAAGCACGGTTGGACCACAATGCCAAACAATGCCTTATAAACCCCTAAATAATATCTAGTGGGTTAGAACAAACCCAAATTAAAAATAATTATTCAAAAATAAATAAATAAATAAAATAGGATAATAAAAACAAAGTCTTCATGCTAAAATTTCTCTTTGTAGCTTGAATTTTCAATTTTGATATATTTTTGGCAGATTTCAGTCCTGAATTTAAATATGTTGTTTTCTCTCATCTTGATGAATTATAATGCCTACAATATATGGATAAAAAGCTTAAGATGTTTAGTCTCTATAACAACTTGAATTGCAACACAATTGCACCTGTAGCTCTAGATATGTCTCAAACAGTACGTAAAAGTCTAATTTTGCAGATTTGACAATATTCATCTAGTAACTTCGATCTTATGAAATAATATGTTTTAGAAATCCATTTGATTTGAAAATTTACAAGAATATAGTTTCATGTGTCTAGTATTTCCCTGTAAGATTTCAACTTGAATTGATATATCGTTTGAGAGATATGTTTGATCTTATAACCTGTAATTCAATAACATTTTAAGGCCAAATTCAGACCTGACTTGGTTTGTATCACTTAGAGTGCGTTTGTTTCTCGAAAAGTGGTTTCCGGGAAACCACTTTCCAAACTTTACTATGTTTGTTTGCGTTTGTTTCTCGGAAAGTAGTTTCTAAACTTTACCATGTTTGTTTGTCATTAGAAAAGTTGGTCAACGGAAAACACTTTATTGTCAAAGGAAAATTTGGCTTGATTTCCAGGAAAGTGTTTTCCTTTTATTTTGGGCGGAAAACACTTTTTAAAAATTATGAAAAATTTAAAAATATCATATTATTTGTTAATTATGTCAAATTTGGTCCTCAAACTTTTGATTACTATATATTTTGTTTGAATCTTTTTTTTTCAAATTCATCCCTTAAAATTTGATTTAATTTGATTTTTATATTAACTTTGGTCCTTATTTTTATGATTGTTATTTACTTTTCTCTTATCATTTTTTAAATTGAATTTTTTTATCTATCAAATTTGGTCATCATTCTTTTGATTATTACTTATTTTATTTAAAATAATTTATGAAATTGTAGTTATTATTATTATTTTAATTTCATCATCTTTCAATTTTTTTTATCTATTAGATTTGATCTCTATTATTTTGATTATTATTTATTTTATTTGAGATAATTTATGAAATTAGATTTTTTTTTCAATTCCATTCTCATTCAACTTTTTAATTTGTAAGATTTGTTCCTTATTATTTTAATAAACTTGAAAAAAATAAAACATCAATAAGCTATTTTCTAGCTCATTTTTCATAACATAACCAAACACTGGAAAGTGTTTTCCAACTTACTTTCCATAACACTACCAAACATCGGAAAATAATTTACCTTTCCAGAATTCACACTTTCCAAGAAAACCATTTTTCTGCAAACAAACGGGGTCTTAACTTGTAATTCAATAACAAATTAAAAAAACTCAATTTCTAATTAAAAAACTCAATTAATTTATTATTTCTATATAAAAAATTTTCATAACACTCAAGTATATTAATTAACAACATCTAATAAATTATCTCGTGGATGGGTCTGCATCATTAGAACTATGAACATATCGTTGTGCATGAAAAATTGTCTCATCCTCTTCTATTACAAGGTCTAAATGGTGAGCCTCTTCAAGTCCATAACAACATGATAAGAACCAAATGGAGAAAGTGGTGTCCACAACATCGCCAATAGCATCATGAATCGCGTCAAAGGCTCTCTAACCCTCTCGTATTAAAAAAAGTTAACCTGATATATACAAAAAAAAATGTATCATCATATAAATAAGATATTTATAAATGTAAATACATAGTTTCATTTCAAGTATTTTATTTATTAAATTTGTATAATTGTTAGAAATGAAAAATCAAAGGGAGAAATAATATTACGGATTGTTGACAATCGAAAGGATTATCGGATTGATTGGCATCCGTAAAGGGATTGTCGGATTGTTAACAATCAGAACGATTGTCGGATCTATTAGCATCTGTGAGGGGATTGCTGAATGTTGACAATCAGAAGGATTATCAAATTTATTTGCATCCATGAGGGGATTGTTGGAATGTTAATAATCAGAAGAATTATCGAATTTATTGGCATCCGTAAAGGGATTGCTAGAATATTGACAATTAGAAGGATTATTAGATTTATTAGCATATATAAGGGGATGGTCGGAATATTAACAATCAAAAAGATTGTTGAATTTATTAATATTCATGAGAAGAATGCTAGATTATTAACAATTAGATAAATTATTAGATTTCTTGGTATTCGTGAGAGGATACTTGTAATATCGATGATTTGAGGTCATGGCCTCTCTATAAGAAGCGACAATAAATCTAATAATTTATTGCTAGAATGTTGACAATCAAAAGGATTATTGGATTTATTAGCATATATGAGGGGATGGTCGGACTGTTGATAATTAAAAAGATTGTTGAATTTATTAATATTTCTGAGAAGAATGCTAAATTATTAACTATCAGATGAATTGTCAGATTTATTGATATTCGTGTGAGAGGATAGTTGTAATATCGATGATTTGAGGTCATGGCATCTCTAGAAAAAACGACAATATCAGCAGTTTTGGCTATAATAGCAAAAATATGTTAATTCAGCTTGGAATTTCTTGTACTAGGTGCCTTGGTTGGATCCCACCATTTTGAACACCCATAGAATTGTGATTTAGTATGTCCAGCTTCACTATAATACATACACAAGTATTCTGATCATGCATCTCATACTTTATAATTTAGATTGTGCGATCCAAATAATCGATCTCAATAAGCTATATAATTTGGTGAGCCAAATACTGAGGCTTGGACCGTCATGCCACTATGATAATGGTCAAGCTCTCCATTCATTGTTGCTCTACAAATAGCATTACAGTAGTGTTCATACACACAAGTTTCTTTAAAATCCAATATTAGGTTCTTCTTGAGATTTTGACCTCGAGTTTGTTCATATTGGTTTTGGTCAAGGATGATGACAACTTTGAAGTCAAAGTTTTCTAATTGAATATGTATATCTAGTATTGGTGATTCAAGTGTAAATAGGGATTTAGATTGATCATGGATCATACTGTAGAAAATATATTCAGTAATATGGTACGGGTGTGGCTTCAATATATTCAATTTGAATATATGGAACATATGTTAGATGTT
>Ga0325411_1003534_pt1 | contig 17649 bp, 6 predicted proteins | sample PopdelMetagenome_13_FD_206181 | JGI IMG/M metagenome (GOLD analysis project Ga0325411, IMG submission 206181) | Populus deltoides microbial communities from Bellville, Georgia, United States - Xylem-PdIQD-R4 | ecosystem: Host-associated > Plants > Phyllosphere > Stem > Wood/Secondary xylem...
GAAGTGAAGACCAATTAGAAGACTATAATCCATAATTCTCTCTGCTTCTAAGAATTCACAGTCCCTATAAATTTGACTGAGAAAGAAAGAACAGAAGACAAACACATGTTAACCTCTCAAGATTAGTACTCGGAACAAAACAGGTTTCCCATTACAACAAAACGAGTCTGGAATTACATTGCATTGTGAACAGTAATTAGAATATGATTATACATTATGTAGAAAGAACATCTCAATGAAAACATGTTGTGAAAATCTTAATAAGAACCTGAATATGGTTCACAATAGGTTGTGAAAATCTATCCACATGATAAAAATTAAAAATAAGTGTCTAAGACTTAAATTGGTATATAGAACCAAATTACTCGCCCTACGTATTGCTACTTGAGAGTAATAATCACTTTCATACATTTGCTGCTTTGTAACATGTTGAACTAAGAATTTAGGTTAGCTAAATTACTAACCTTGACTTCAGATATTTTCACAGTTTTGATCATGAAACGATCATCTTGAGTTAGATAAAAGAAGCTTCCACTCTTCCCAGGGGAAGAAAATTCTCTAAGTGCATCACTTCCACAAATCGCTATCATGTAATTCACTGGATCTGTTGCAAACAATTCCCTCAGATGTCTAAATATATACCAAACAAACCAACCACCACCATAACATAGGAAATCAGATACAGATTCAATATCTCCTTTCTTGGACATTCAACAGAAGATTAAAAATGAAGTAATAAAACATTATAAATTCCAAAAATCCGCAAAAAAAATAAAAATTCCTGAAAACAATACCTGAATACCATGGGACAGTAATCCTTCCGTCTGAAATCCACAGATTGATGTGGAGGCGTAGACTTTGATCCTTCCGGTGGAAACCTTGTCCAGAACTTTTCTTTAGGATCAAAATTACTGTGTCTTAGTTCCCTCATTATTGCATCATGCTTCCCCACAGAATGCCTACCCAAAAAAAAAGGAGACAAATTATTAATCCAAACTCTATAAAATCCCACCAAAAAACCCCATATTGACCAGTAAGAGAGTACCTGATACCCAGTTGAAGATTAAGCATCAAATCATAATTCTTGTGCCCTTTCGAAATCGTTTGTCCTTGTTTCTTATTAACCTCACCATCAACAGAACTACAAGGACTTCTACCTGGCTGCAGCTGCTGCTGCACATTACCCTCACATCCACCTCCATTATCATCATTACCATCTCTATAAAACATAGAAGCCTCCACATTATCAACAATATCACAAGTAATATCACCAGCCTCCCCATCCAACTCCCAAATACAAATCCGAGGAAAATTCCCATCCACTGATGACCTCTTCCTCCCTCCCCCAACCCCAACTACTGGACCCAATGCCACCCCTTTAAAATCCTCTCCACCACCACCAAGAACTCTCCCATTCACATTCCCACTACCAAATGTAAACATTCCTTTCCCTTTAGGCACCCCATTTTCCCAGAACCCTTCATACCTCTTCCCATTAACCCAAACCAATACCCCTTTCCTAGATATCACCCCATGTTTCCACTCACCAACATACTCATTCCCATTACACCACCTATACTTCCCTTCCCCATCTTGCAAATTAAACTTCCACAAACCTTGATAAACATCCCCATTGGCGTACCTTTTCTCACCAAAGCCATGCTTTTTATCACTCACCCAATTTCCACTATAAACTTCACCATCTACACCAATAAAAGTACCGTAACCATCCATTCTCCTATAAAATCCTATAAAATAAGAAGGTTTGATTTGGTGATAAGAAGGTTTTTTTTTTTTTTTGAGTTACAATTTTAAGATCAATATACATTCTTTCAATGTATCTATATCACAATGTGAAGGATGTATCTTGAAGATTGTTTTGAAAAAAAGAAATTAGTCTTGATTATCATGTAAATTATTCTAAAGTTATCAAAAACCTTCCTGGCCTTAATATCATCTATTCCGATTGTGTCAGTTTTGGCACTAGTAATGGAATTGCTTTCATATTTACTTAGGTTTATGTTTTTCATAAAATCTAATTAGAGATGCATATTGAAAATCATTAAATTTCGTATTTGAGTTTAAGTTTATCATAAAGAATATAGATGGTGATAGGTAATTTATTCTCAATTTAATTTATATATTATTCTTTTATATATTATGTGTTTCTTAGATTTGGGATTTTTCTCTCAAGAAATACTTCATTTTGAATGGTTACATATGAAGTAGAAAAGAAGATGCCACACCGCTTGATGGCCCCATCATTTAGACTTTTGATGGCAACCAAAGCTAAATTTAAAAACAGGACCATCTGAATTGTATAATGATGCCAATTTCCAAAAATAGACTATGCATTTACTGAATATGATAGTGGGAACTTATTTATCACCTACTATAAAGAATTAACTACTCAGAAGAAAATGTTAAGACGCAATAATGATTTTTATTTTAGATTCCATTGTCTACAAACTTGGAAGCATACGGACCAGTCAGAAGACAACATGTTTATTGTATATGATAGAGGTACTCAATTTATTTCACATATGGTTACTCGAATTGATCTTGGTACAACATTTCATTCTTAAAATGCTGGTAAATCAGAAACAATTGTCGCACGTTACCCGCGTGGTATCTGTTAGCAATTTTTCATTGCGTTTGCTTGGTTTGAGTTCTTAGGAGTCGTCACCTAGTATTTTATTAAGGATTACTAGAAAGCTAGTATTTTATTAAGGATTACTAGAAAGCGTGGTATCTATTAACAATTTTTCATTGCGTTTGCTTGGTTTGAGTTCTTAGAGTCGTCACCTAGTATTTTATTAAGGATTACTAGAAAACTCGAATGTACTAATCTTGTCAGAGATTAACGGGTAAAGAACTAGTTGTAATTAGAAAATATATTAGCACACCTACCGCACTATATGTAAGATAAGCTGCTTCGTAACTTTGATGTAATAAAAAAAATTTTAAAATTTTATTTTTTCATCGAATATTAAAAATACAACTTACATATAAGTTCATAATCCTTAACTATGAACAAATTAAAATATTAAATTCTTTATTCTTTGTAATTTTATCATAAAAAACATCCATAAAAAAATACAAACAACACATTCACTTTCACTATATTTTTTTTTTCTTTTTTCTTTTTTTTTACATCCACACTACAAATTATAAAAATTCAAAACTACACAAAAATTACATTAAACAATTTAAAATTTACAAAATAGCCCCTAAACCTCCAGGAATTGTAGGGAAGGCCTTCTGGAACTGCAGGAACAGTGGCGGCGCGTGGGTTCACGCGCCGCCGCAGTCAACTCCCGGAAACAGGCGGATCTGGCCTGCTTTCTTCTTCTCTTCCCCTCCTTGCCGGCTGTAAGGAACGTCATCACTTGCAAAAGCAACACAATCGCAACGAGCAATCTGTTTTAGTTTTGTTTTCTCCTTCTCAGATCTGGTCCTTTCGGGTTTGTTTCTCGGTTAGTGGTTCTTTCCCTCTTCTTCAGGCGACAGATCTGTTGTGGAGGACCCAACGTTGTGAGTGAGGAGGCGGCGTTGCTGTGATGGGAAGGAGACGCCGCTGCAAGTCTGGTGGGAGGAGAAGAAGAAGACAGCGGGGGCTGCTACTGGAGGCCGGACTGTGCAAAGGAGAGCTGGTGGATGAGGAAGGGGACGACGTCTGTGGGCGCTGTTGTGTGCTGGCTGCTATTGGAGGATAGTTGCAGAAGATGAAGCTGAAATCAGTGGGGGACGGGCTCTATGGTGTTAAGGTGGAAGACGCTGTGGTTGAAGAGAGAGTGAGGGGGGAGATCTTGTTGGCTGGGAGGAGAAAATGAAGGAAAATGGAGATGGGAAGGGAGATCAGGTGAGGGGCTGAAGGCCTGAGGTCTCAGGTTTCTGTCGGGTGTGTGGCTGAGGGGAGAGGGAACCAAAAGGGAGGAAGCTCGGGGGCGGCCGCTCCTTTGTTTTTCAAAAGGGAGGTGGGCGGCGGCTTATCTGCTGAGATGGGTTAGGGTTTAGGTTTTCTTTTAAGGTATTTCTCCTAATTTTTTTAAATTGCCTCTCCTTTTGTGTGATGAAGGTCCTTTTGTGTGTTGAAGGTTATTATTTATAGGTAAAATATTGTATGGTCCTCAAACTTGATTCTTTAATTATTTTTTTTTGTAAATTTAATTTTTTTTAATTTTTTTGTATTTTTTGAAAACTAGCAATATCAACGTCATTCAATAATAAGAATCAATGATTTTAAAAAATGATGCGTGAAAAGTTAAACGTGTTCAAAAAACCTTTAAAAATTTAAAATTTTTTAGATGATGTTGAAAATGCTAAAAATGATGCAAATATATTAAAAACATATTTTTTTAAATTTTCATTATTTTTTACTATTTTTGGATTTTCTAAAAATTTTATTAAATAGATGGATAAAAAATGGGATAACAACAACAACCATCCAATACTTGAAGATTTGTCGAAGATATTGGGCCTTTGGAAATTTTGAAGAGAATTGCAGCAGTTGCTTATGGATTAGCTCTTCCATCCAGCCTTTTCATCTAAACATCCATTGTTCTATGTATCCATGCTTTAGAAGTATCTTCGTGCTCCATCACATGTATTGGAGCCATAAACAGTAGCATTTCAAGGAGATATGTCATGTGAAATTCGTTCTAATGAGATTGCTTCAGTGAAAGTAATGTCAGAAGGTCATCCGAGTGATCAAGCAACACGAGAACCTGAGAAGATGATACGTAATAAATATCGTTATTTCTTCATTCAATCAAGCTAACAAGTTTTCTAATTAAATTCGAGGATGAATTTATTTTAAGAGGGGAGGAGGAAATGTAAACCCCGCCCATAATATATAACCCATTATTATTTTATATGTTGGCCCGTTAATTCAAGTCATTTTCTTCTATCTCTCTTATAGGAATGTTCCTCCTTCTCCCTTTTACTGCAAATATCCCCCCACGATCCCAAACCATCAATTGACCCTATAACTCTCTTGTTTTGAGTAGGTTTACTTCAACTTTATCAAGTGTTTATAATATTGTTTTATGTTTATTTCTTTATATAAAATTGTTGAATTCTAGGCTTTATATGATATTAGTTGATGTTATATGGATTTATTTAAATTAATTTGTGTGTGGGTAGTACTAAGTGTATATGAATATGAATTGGACTAAGGTCTAGGGATGGGTTGGTGTGAAGCTTTGATTATTTGATATATTTTGATCTAATGAGTAAATACCTTAAGAAATTTGAATATTTGAAAGATAATAGGTAAATATTGAAGAATTGTATAGAAAGAATCATATTGAAATTATGAAAAATATGTTTTGGGGCTGATGATGGAAGAATTACAGTTTGGTCCTTGCTTTTGAGAAATTAAGATTTTGTCCCTAAATTCTAAAACAATTATAGTTTAGTCACTGGTTGTAAATAACAATTTTTAAGATATTTTCCTGATAAATATCTGAGAAATAATGATCATCTATTATCAATTTTTATTGTTATCATTTAAATTTAAAATTAATTGTATTATCTACGAGCACAAGTGGTACAGTTATCAATCGAATTTTAGCAAAATCAAGGATCCAAGAATTGGCCTCTGTAACATAGTTTGTATTCTGAGCCAATCTGGGGTGGGACTTCAAACAAATGTTGTATACTGTTTGCACTGTTACTTTGCTTATCTATATTAATTAGAATAGGCCTCCACCCTCTTAGGTTTTTATTGAGATTAGGGATCTATTGTAGCTCTTTTTTCTCCTTTTATTATACTAAAATAATAACTATGGATTAATTTTCATATACAGAAAGTAAGTCCTTTAATCAAATTTTAGATTGACCATCCTCTATGTGTTAAAAGTAAATGTTAATTTATAAAATAATAAATATGTTTAAGTCTCGATGAACTCAGAAGATGTCTTCTAAGACGCATCTCTGTCTTCTCTTCTCTTCTTCTCTATAAAATTCCTTTTTAGCTCTCTGATGTACTTAATGTCCCGGAGGTGTGGCTTCTTCATATGAAGAATATGTTAAGATTCAATTATGATTTTAGATTTTAGATTCCATTGTCTACAAATTTGAACCATGATAATGTAGCATACGGACCAGTCAGTAGACAACATGTTTATTATATATGATAGAGGTCCTCAATGTATTTCACGTTTCTATGAGAAATTTCACGAGACTATGAGTACTCGAATTGATCTTAGTACAACATTTCATTCTCAAAATAATGGTTAATAAAAAAGAACCATTCAAATACTTGAAGATATGTTGATAGCATGCATACTTAAGTGGAGTTTGCTGGAACAAATATGTACCATTGGTGGAGTTCGTTAAGAGGGGGGAACTAATTCCTCGATATATTAGGCCTTTGGAAATTTTGAAGAGAATTGGTGCACTTGCTTATGGATTAGCTCTTCCACCCAGCTTTTTCATCTAAACATCCAGTATTCCATGTATCCATGCTTTAGAAGTATATTTGTGCTCCATCACATGTATTGGAGCCATAAACCGTAGCATTTGAAGAAGATATGTCATGTAAAATTCGACTGGAGAGAATTGAAGATAGACAAATTAGAAAACTTCGTTCTAAAGATTGCTTTAGTGAAAGTAATGTGAGAAGGTCATACCTGAGAAGATGATACGTAATAAATATCGTGATTTCTTCATTCAATCAAGCTAGCAAGTTTTCTAATTAAATTTCGAGGGTGAATTTATTTTAACAGGGGAGGAAATGTCAACCCCACCCATAATATATAACCCATTATTGTTTTATTGGTCCATTTAGGTAGCCCATTTGTTATATACAGAAGGAGAGAGGTAAGGACATTGTTAGTCATTTTCTTCTTTCTCTCTTAGGGGGAATGTTCTTCCTTCTCCCTTTTACTGCAAATATTCCCCCACAATCCTAAACCACCAATTGACCATATAACTCCCTTGTTTTGAGTAGGTTTACTTCAACTTTATCTAAGTGTTTATAATATTGTTTTAGGTTTATTTCTTTATATAAGCTTGTTGAACTCTAGGCCTTATATGATATTAGTTGATGTGATTTGGATTTATTTTTAAGTTAATTTGTGTGTGGGTAGTAATAAGTGTATATGAATATGAATTGAAGTAAGGTCAGGGATGGGTTGGTGTGAAGCTTTGATTAATTGATATATTTTGATGTAATGAGTAAATACCTTAACAAATTTGAATATCTGAAACATAATAGGTAAGAATTGTAAAGAAAGAATCGTATTGAAATTATGGAAAATATGATTTTGTCCCTAAATTCTAAAAAACAATTATAGTTTGGTCACTGGTTGTAAATAACAATTTTTAAAATATTTTTTTAATAAATATCGATGATTTATGATCAATTTTTATTGTTATCACTTAAATTTAAAATTAATTATATTATGTATTTAAATGTGTTTTGTTTATTTGGAAACCGTATGCTAGAGTCTCTCAAATATTATGGCCAAAGCTAGGGCATACATGGCTCGAAATAATGGTCAGTTTTTTTTTTTTTGAAAGAAATCTATATATTAAAAGGGCTAACTAGAAGGTAAAATAATTATCAGTTTTAGTTAGCTCCTGCAGGACTTTGCATTCTATTTTAGGTGGATTATACTTGCAAGTTGCAACCACTATAATTTATGCTATGCAATATTTTGTCCTAGAACCTTTGCCCTCTAAACTACCCAAAAAGGACAATAATTGAGCTTGGTGATCTACGAGCACAAGTGGTACAGGTCAGGGTTAAACTCAGCTTGCTAGAGCCTACTAAATTTTAGGCACCAGTTCTCAATCGAATTTTAGCAAAATCAAGGATCCAAGAATTGGCATCTGTAACATGGTTTGCATTCTGAGCCAATCTGGGCTCGGATTTGAAACAAATGTTGTATGCTGTTTGGACTGTCACTTTGCCTATCTATATTAATTAGAATAGGCCTTTTTTTCCTTTGTGAGAAAAAGCGAGTTCAAAAAAAGAAAAAGAGCAGAAATTTGAAAAAAAGAAGATAAAAAAGAAAATGCTTTACTTTTTGTTTTTAAGTAGCTTTTTTTCGCTTTTCTTCACCTATATTGGCGCTATAAAGTTTTTTTGATTAAGGTTTGGTTAACAAACACTTATTTCATCCTTACTGGCGCTATAAAGCTATTGCTGTTTTTTCTGGGGGAGGATCTCAAGCAGTAAGATCTCAGCAGAGGTGATCCGAGCTTTGTCTGCTCTTTGTCCTGTTCTTGCATTCTTCGTAGCAGACTCCGATGTTCATAGCTTTCCTGGAGCTTACCTCCAGTTTAGACAGATTATTGTTTTCAGTTTATCTTTCTGTGTGATGTTATGTTAGGTTTTCATGTGATGGCAGAACAAACTCATGTTCTGATTAATTATATCAGCTCCTTCAAAAAAAAAAAATTAATAAAGCTATTGCTGTTGATAGCTTTTGCTGGGTTGATCTCTTTGGTTTATCTCTATCTTTCTGGACCTCGTTATGGCCGTTTGATTGGAATTGATAATGCTACAAGCACTTTTACAAATTTGACAGCAGCAAGGGTGTTAATCTGCACAACTCGGAAGGAGAATATTCTTTCCGACGAGAATAGTATTGACCATGTTGTTGTTTCATTGTCTGGGAAAGTACTTAGGGAGTTGCCAGCCCTAGCTAGCCCTAGAGGATATTCAACACAATATGCAGCCTTTTGAAGGTGTCAAAGATGATGGTGATTCAGGTAATTTTGATGATGCTTCTTATTTCTTTAATGAATGCACTGCAAGAATGAATTCTGCAATGATATCGGACTGTGAGTATGGATCCCTGATTTGGGTGAATTTGAGTGAATTGTTAACTTAGGGACTCTTTTGGGTCCCTGATTTGGCTTATTTGATTTGAATATATTATTTGATTAGTCTATTTATAGGTTTAGTCTATTATTGCTGCCTTGCATTGACTGGAACTCGAAATTTCCTGTAATATACACAGGAAATTTCCTGGTGCTAAACTTCAAAGAATTTATTTTCTTTTCCTTTTGTATTTTCTCATTTTCTTGGCATGCGCGCAGCTGCATCAAGAAAAAAACGTTTCAGAAATAATCCAATCGATGAATTAGATATATTCTCATTGGTCACAGCCATCTATGTTGTTTGCAGAATTCAAATGGTTAGACAGAAAGGATCATTAACAAAAAGAATGGACCTTGAGTGATTAATTGGAACCTCGCTCATCAGTGATTAATTGACGAGAATAAAAAATTCATGTGCAAATTATACAAAATTTATTATTAATCATCGATATTTTATTATTGATCATTAATATTGAATAATGGCTTATTTTCTAGTAATGTTATGCGAAGCAGCAGAGTCAAGAGGTCATTTCTGATCTTGTGGACTGGAAGTACGTAGTTGCACAGTTAGTTGTAACCTCTGAACAATGGAGTCGTGGGCAAGACTTGGCTATGTGGCCTATTTGATCGCGAAATTGGCATTTCGGTTGATGACGCATTTGAGTGTATCGATTGGTTGAAGACTTGCAGTTGTCTTTGAATGGACCGACCTTGAGGGATTTTATTGTGGCCTGGAGACAGAGATTACACATGATTTCAATGGAAAAACCATCACAGATTACTACTGAGGGAAATATATACAAGAACATAACCTATTTATTACATATGGATGTTTGCTATAATTTTGCAAGAATATAATTTGCAATGAATGAAAAGATTCGTAATAGCTGAGATGATGAACTTGGATAGTAATCTGTTGCTTAACTGTGCAGAATTGATACAAAATTGATGCAGTCTTCCTTAATACTTTCAACCTCTTACACTGATCGAGTCCTCTAGAAAACTATTAGATGCTATAAAGCAAGAGAGGAATATATTTTGGAGTGCCATAGATATTATGTTTTAAAATCCTTTTTATTTATAAATGTATTAAAATTTATTCTTAATATTAACACATCAAACTAATATAAAAATATTAAAAAAATAATTTAAAACAATAAAACATTCAGCAACCACCATGAAATTACCACTCTAAATTCCAGCTCAATAATTTATTCTTTAGCGATTATTGCTTGCTCTTTGACAATTATTGCATTTCTAATAATTTGCAAGAAAACATACTTTCTCAATTGCCACGAAATTACCAATAAGTAAATTCCAGCTCAATATTTTCCAATACGCGCTTGAGAAATTTCCTTGCTTTTTTCTTTCCCTGGACGTGTTACCTTTTTATCTTTTATAATTATAATTATTGCATTCTAATAATTTGCAAGAAAGAATATTCTTTCTCTGAAAAGGCCTTGAGAAAACCCTAAGCATAGTAGATAATCTCTTATAGGAATCTCTTTATTAAATCATCAAACTATCAAAGTCTGTTTCCAGAAACAACTAAATAGAAAAATTATTATTTTTTAAATAGAAAAACCAGAAGAGCTCGATAATATTTAATAAAAAAAATAGAATATAAAAATTATTCCTTTTTAAGTAGAAACAGAATTATAAAGATTTAATAATACTGAATAAGAAAAATTAAAATTTCTAAGCTAAATTAAAAAAATAAAAATAACTAAGAAAATATTTATTATCCCAATAGTTCTTATATTAAAATCTCATTTATCATATGTTATATCTATCAAATAATAATAATAATTTGTGACGTGAAAAAACAAATGTATGAAAAACAAATTCAGCTGTGATTAACAGATTAACGATGGAAAGATGATGAATTTTTTTGTAAATTAATTTCAATTTAAAATAACTACAAAGAAGTTAATTAGGATTTCTTCCTTGAAATTATTAAAAATATAGTATTGGAATTATATGATGCTAGGTTTTAATATATAATTTTTAATATTGTTAAAGAGTCTCTCCTGAACCAAATAATAAAAATGCTATATAACTCTTTTGTATGAATTGTAAATCTAGGAACAGTTTTGGGTTTTCCAATCAGAACTTTGGACTAAAATTAATAGCACAATAAGGACCAAAGATAATGGATTGAAAATTTAGGGATCAAAGATAATATAACTGTATTGACTGGAAATTTCACTTAGAATTTCTAATAAATTATAAAGGAAATTTCCTGTGTTTTTTCATGTACATGTATTGAAAAACTATTATTAATTAACTGACTTGCTAAGTATTTGCTGCTCGAAATGAGCAATCCTGTTTTTTCAATGCTGCCATTTAGCAAGTCCACATGTAGCAAGTCCACATGTCATGAGTCTACACGGGATCAAATTTGCAAAATCATATAGCCCATTGATAGAAATCATATAGCCCAGTTGTTGCAATACACGCTTGAGAAATTCCAGCTCGATCTTTACCAATACACGCTTGAGAAATTTCCTCTACGTACTGTTACCTTTTACCTCTTTTTATAATTATTATGATTATTGCATTCCTAATAATTTGCAAGAAAGATGATGAACACTTTTTAGTCAATTCAAAATAACAAAATAAGGTTTGTTGAGGCTTTAATTTCTCGATCAGGGATTAATTAACGAGAATAAGAAAATCCCCTTCAAATTATACAAAATTTATTATTAATCATCTATATTTATTATTAATCATTATACATAATTAATGATGGGATCGTTTATAAAAATGACTAAATTAAAGTTTTTCAATTATCTTTAAACATATTATAATTTTAATAAATGGGCTGTACATCATGTAAATTATAAAAGAATATTTATTTTTCTGATATATATGTAATAATAACAAATTAGATGATACTAATAAGAAAATAGTAATTAGTTTAAATAAATGGTACCAGTTCCCATGATGATATATCTAGAGAACAAGTTCGAAGACTAGAATGAAGTCAAATATTCTTAATAAAAAAGAAAAAAATACAGAAAGAAATAAAAATATGTTTGTAATAAATATAAAAGATGGATAAAAATATTAGAGAATAAGAAAGAGATATACAATCTCTTTGTGAAATTTCTAAGAACTTAATTACAATTATATTATAATTTCTTCCCTAAAATTATTCAAAATATAGTATTAGAATTACATGATGCTAGGTTTTAATATATAATTAAAAGTTTCCCATGAACCAAATAATAAAAATATTGTATAACTCTTTTGAATGAATTATTAACATAGGGACTGTTTTAGGTCTCTGACTTGGCTGATTTTATTTGATTAGTCCATTTATAGGTTGACTCTATTATTCCTGCCTTGCATTGCATTGACAGGAAATTTCACTAGAAATTTCAAGTAATTTACGTAGGAAATTTCCTGGTGATAAACCTGGGATATGATTTTCAACTTTCTTGGCATGCGCGCAGCTGCATCAAGGAAAAAACGTTTCAGATGCGAAAAATAAAGATAAAAGTGGAAAATAGAAGCGGAAAAAAATCCCAAATATCGACAAACATCCCAAATAAAGATATCCTTAAATTTAACCCATTCTATTCTTATGGCTTTCAGTTGTTTTCCTCCCTGAATTAAGGCGTTGAAAAATAGACCAATGAAGCGGTCTTTACGCTCAGTGTGTCTCCCACGGCAAAAACATTAATGCAATCAGTCAGTGCCTGCTGGAAAATTACTCCAAGAAACTTCATGGAACCACCAAAATAAGGAAGAAAACAAAAACGTTAATAATGGTGAAAATAACCTGACATTATCGGTCGAGATGATTTAAGTTTTTTTTTTTTAAAAAAATAATTATTTCTCAGATATTATAAATTAACGTGTTATGGCGTCACACGTCAATTTAAGAGATCGTTTTTTTAAAACGTACTAACAATCCAACACAAAGCCACCTAAAATATTTACAAATAGTTATAGCATTTAACTATTTATTGAGGGTTCTCTTTTTAAAATATTTTTTATTTAAAAATGTTTTAAAATAATTCATTTCCGCTTGCATGTCATGCTCCTCCATTGTTTTTTCAGCCTGTCCCGTTCCAGTATCTGCACACCACGCGCAGCCGCTGTTTCCGGTGTTTTTTCCGCGTTCCTCCGGGAATAAAAAAATGTTATTTTTTCTCGTTTAATTATTTAAATATTTATTCATGTAGTTTTCATGTTTGAAGTGTTTTTTTGGATTGCACGATGTAATTTATGTATTTGCATAATAGTCGTGTGATTTACATATATTTTATTTATATTGAATGATATTTTTCCATCCTACATTAACCATAATTATACAGGTAGAATCTATTGACTCCAAGTCGTTTAAAAAAGAAACAAGATCAAACCTTGGTTTCATTTTGTCAGTTGACTCCAAGTCAATGTCTAAATCTCCTCTAAATTCCAAACTGGGTCACCCAGCGAAGGTATAGATTTTATTGGACGACAATCATATTAATAAATATGGGACGACAAATCACAAACATAATCAATTCAACCGTACTCCAAAGAACACTCATACTCCAATATCAGCAACCACCACGAAAGTTACCACTCTAAATTCCAGCTCACTAATTTATTCTTTGACAGTTATTGCATTGCTAATAATTTGCAAGGACTCATACTTTCTAACCGATACACCTGCTTTTAACTATACTCAATCTGCACTACCACGAAATTACCAATAAGTAAATTCTAGGTCAATATTTACCAATACACGCTTAAGAAATTTGCAAAATAGAATATTCTTTCTCTGAAAAGAGCTTAAGAAAACCCTAAGCATGGTAGATAAAGGAATGTCTTTATTAAATAATCACATATCAAAGTCTATTTCCAAACAGGAAATTTAAACAGGAAATTTCCTGGTGCTAAACCTGGAATATGATTTTCAAGAATTTCTTTTCTTTTCCTTTTGTATCTTCTCATTTTCTTGGCATGCGCGCAGCTGCTTTATGGAAAAAACGTTTCAGATGCGGAAAATAAAGATAAAAGTGGAAAACAGAAACGGAAAAAAAAATCCCAAATATCGACAAACATCACAAGACAAGCTTGATATCAACAACATGTTGCAGTCCACAGTCTTTCCATCAGCAACTACCTCAAAATTACCACTCTAAATTCCAGATCAATATCGATAAACATGTGGCTAAAGAATTTGATTGCTGCTCAATCTTTACCCATGTGTTACATTTTCAATCAGCAATTTCCTGCATGTGTTACATTTTCAATCAGTATGAGAGTTAGAATGAGAGAGAGGTAATTTCGACAATACATAGAACTCGACAGGACAGAAGACTTAAAGATAAAATAGCTTTGATTTACAACCATGGCTTCAAGGGCCTGGAATAGGACCAGGTAAAAGTTTGTTTATATCTAAGAAAGCAAGAAGCTCCCACTGATGCTTGAGTCCTTTTCGAGTGGCAAGTGGGAACTATCCACTTTGGACTGAGCGTGGAAGAGGGAACTACTGTGAGAGCTTTATGCCACTTTCTATCTTTAGATGTAATGGCCTTGGCAAAAAGAAACAAATAAAAGTTAGTGTTCGCACTGCGTTAGCCCAAGAGTCTTTCATGGTTGAAGAAGTTGAATGTTCTTAGAAAGAAGCAGTCTTCTTTGCTTTTCAAAACCAATCTCTGGATCTATTAACAAAAAGTTTAAATCGCGAGTAAAGTTTTACAATTAATTATACATTGCTATAATAAAATTACGTATTTATTTTTAAGTGGGAAAAAATTAAGCCATGAGGCCAGGGTTCTTTGGTCTTTACCTATTTTCGTTTTGGCCACCGAATTTTATTTTTTTCCAATAAAAGAGAAGGTTTTGTGTAATTATTAGATAATTGAAATCATCACTAATCTCTTTGTTCATTTTCTTTTTTTTATTATCCCCAGCATGCACGAAACTTCATTTCACTTCAGGCACACTTATTTTCAACGTTTTATATTGTTTTATACGTTATTATTTTTACGTTTTAAAAGTATTTTTATAAAATTTTAAAAAAATTTAATTTTAAATTAATATTTTTTTAATGTTTTTAGATATTTTAATATGTTAATATTAAAAAAATAAAAAATATATTATTTTAATATATTTTTAAATAAAAAATATTTAACGTACACGTACACAGAGAATAGCGGATAACAATAATGGAGGGGAATCAAAATCTTTGTTAGCAGTAACCTGTTCGACTTCAGTAATGTTAACAAGTGGACCCACCAGTTGTTGTGGAAACTTTGCAAAGGATCTCGAGGAAGAATAATGATTGCATTGCTAATAATTTGCAACAGAGAATTCTTTCACTGAATAGAAAAAACAATATTATTTTTAAAATAAAAATAAGGAAATATAAAAATTATTATTTTTTAAATAGAAAAACTAAAAAATCCTGATAATATTGAATAAAAAATAAAATATAAAAATTATTCTTTTGTAGTTGGTAAAATATTTTTAATATTTAAAAATTAAAAAAATACTGTGTGACTGTTTTGTATAAATTATAGAGTTAAGGACTCTTTTGTAATTGGTAAAATACCTCACACTAAAGTTAATAAATAATAACACAAGAAAGGACCAAAGTTAACTACAATACGAGGTAGTTTCTTCACTTTTCAATGAAACATTACTTCTCCTGTACATGAATATAAATAATTTCGTTGACCGATTCATATTTCATTAATTATTGATTATTTGGAAGAAGAAAGCGTATCCCTTCTCACTTTTAGAGCGTATTTAGGGTATTTAAGAACGCATTATAAATCATGTTTTTTTTATTTTATTTTTTTAAAAAAAATTATATATTTTTTATGATTTTAAATTATTTTGATGTGTTAATATCAAAAATATTTTTTAAAAATTAAAAAATATTATTTTTATATTATTTTGATATGTTCACTTGACTGGAAATTTCACTTGAAATTTATGTAGGGCTGTTTTCTTGGTTCTTTCTACTTACTAGCAAAGTAGAAAGCTAAAGAATTAGAGTTTTTCATTGGCTGACTTACTAGCAAAGTATTTGCAAGAAAGCTAAAGAATTAGAGTTTTTCAATTTCTAAAATAAATAATACTTTTGTTCTTCTCTAACATAACAAGTTTTTTTTAATTATACTTATAAAAATTACATTAAAATTAATTAAATATCAGGATTTCTATACCATAATAAGTCAATATATGGTATAGATTTCTATACCATAATAAGTCAATATATAATTAAGCAGTTTGTAATGTTACAAATTAAATATTAGTTTTTTTTCTCCAAGGTTATCTCTTATTAAATCTGAGTTACTCTCTATCATTTACATGCAATATAGTCACCGAATAATTAAATAATTTACAAAATAAATGATTTTTTTATTGTAGAATAAGTAAATACTAATATCTATAACTAGAAGTAACTATAATTATAATATTTTAAAAAAAGCATAATAAAAAACCTGTGTGTTAAATAAGAAGCCACTTCTGTTTTCCTCTACGCGAAGTCCACTTTATTTGGTGGAGTAATTATATTTACCGAATTGATCTCATTTGGAACTCACAGCACGGTATGCTCATCTAACGGTCCAGCTTATTCTGGGAATCTGATCGGTCAATCTACGAACAATCAGGAGGCATAATGCTATATATAAGGCGTGATGTGGGAATTGCTAATATACAACGGTTGTCAAAATTAATCATGATACCACTAGCTGTCTGCTCCCAGTGATCTTTCTAACACTTTCATTTCCACATCATGATCAATTTATCAGAATTTATTTATAAATTAGATAAGATTCAAACCCAGGGGATTAAAGTGTAAAATAAGAAAAAGACCCTTGACAATCTAAAATAATTGAAGTAATGAGTACATGCATGAAGAAAGATAATTAGTTGATATTGAATTTGTTGATATTCTGACTATTCAAGATAATTATAATCTATAGGTAATTGTATACCATAAATTAATATCAACAAAATAATTGTATTCAATTGTTTGAAGTTAAACCAAAAATATACATTCCACCGGAAAATCAAAAAATAAAAAAAGAATAAATTCATGAAATTCATTATATAAATTATAAGACCATGATAATTTTGTAAAAGAATAAATCAAGAAATATATATTTAACAAAAATCAAAGGAAAAAAACTATTAAATCTTATTTTAGTATTTTTATAAGACATGCAAAATAATAAAAATGGTAAAATAACATTTTATTTAGTACTCTTTTTAAAATAAACATACAAAATAAAATTTTATTATTATTATTATTATTTTGAACTTTCCATTCAGCATCTAAATGGAGTATTGAACACGTACTAGCTCATAATGGAGCGCAGCATGGAATCTTGAACTTCCTTTTATCTACCCTGGTGACGTAAAAAGTTAGCAGAGACCTCCATTTGATGCTGTACTGTAGTACGTGGGCGAGGCTCCGTAGACATATTATTAGCTAGAAATTTGGAAGCTTTAATTTACTTGTTTATGAAGTTCAGGAACAAAGACTCCCTATTCTGAGCCAACAGAGTTTGCTGCCCACGAAATCCCTTAATGCTAACGCGTGGACCCAGTTGTTGTGGAAACTTTGTAAAGGATCTCGAGAAAAAAAAAAAATGATTGCATTGCTAATAATTTGCAAGAGAGAATTCTTTCACTGAATAGAAAAAATATTATTTTTAAAATAACAACAAGTAAATTTAAAAATTAGTATTTTTTAAATAAAAAAACTAGAAATTCCTGATAATATTGAATAAAAAATAAAATAAAAAAATTATTCTTTTCAAGTAGAAAAAATTATAAAAGTTTAATAAAACTGAA
>Ga0325411_1003540_pt1 | contig 17640 bp, 4 predicted proteins | sample PopdelMetagenome_13_FD_206181 | JGI IMG/M metagenome (GOLD analysis project Ga0325411, IMG submission 206181) | Populus deltoides microbial communities from Bellville, Georgia, United States - Xylem-PdIQD-R4 | ecosystem: Host-associated > Plants > Phyllosphere > Stem > Wood/Secondary xylem...
ATTAAATATCCTTGCATGTGTATCTATGAGCAAACTCATATTTAGTTTTCACTATCATAACTAAATTGTCCAGAAATAATCCTCAAATGAACCAAATAAATTAAAAATCACAATATTACCATGCTTCTCTGGACCAAACAAGTATTAGACAACTTATATCAACCTTTGAGGAGGAAGGACATTTAGGATAGTCATACAAATATCTAGTAGATACAATAGTACTGCCAAAAAGGTAAAACAAAATGGTGAAAGCATGGAAAGACCAAAAATATCAATTAAAACAGGTTTCCTCTTTTAGTAAGAACCAAAAATAATTACTGACAAGAACTAATTTATTAATCATCTTTCACTAATGTCCATCAAATGCTCAAAGTCAGAGCTAAAGAGCAATCATAGTAAACATATCCCATATTCTCATTCAAAAAAGATTATTTAACATTTTGCAAGCCATTAAGCTGGTGTTAGAAAAGGCTGTAAAAAAAGTCTTGTAGTTACTAGACTCCATCAATACTTTGTTCAAAACATAAGTGAGAAGAGATTTAATAATGCCGTATGTACCTTCATTGCACCATTAGTTGCAATAGCGCTCAGTGAAATTCCTGTTAGGAAAGTACACAATCCACAAAAAGCTACCAGCACTAGAGATTCACCTATACCAGCCATGCCAACAATCCTGCCATTTTTGCAATAACAGAAAGCAATCAAACACTATTGTATGGTTAAGAACACAAAGGCATGAAACTAAAAGTGCATCATCAACATCCAGTCAGTACTGAATAGATAAAGTTAAATCATTTGATGGAAGCACTACCAGCAACTTGTTCCAGATATTACAGATGTTCCTAAGAAAAGAGAAACAGATAGGGAAGAAAGAACAAAAATTCTTCTCACTTGGCTAAATAACCCCATTCAAATACCAGCTAATTGTAGTCTCTTATCAACCCTTTCCCTATCTTTTGGCCAAACCTTTACAAGCATCAAGCCAATTTCAATACTGAACATTCTGGATGTTTAAGTTTTATACAAAGTTGTGAACCTGGGTCTCTTAACACATTTATTGCTTCCCACCCTTAACAACACCCCAACGTCGACCCCTCTTAACACATTTATTGCTTCCCACCCTTAACAACACCCCAACGTCGACCCCCCCCCATAAAAAAAAGTCCCAAAGAAGTAACAATGTATATTCACAGTTTATCTATTTGGAAATAATTAACAGATTTTAAAAAAAGCTTTGAGGCTTTAAAAAACCACTAATAATATTAATGACCAGCCCTTAATAAACCAAACCTGAATGCCAATTTATTTTCCTTGACCTCAATGTTAAACTCAAGCTTGATTACAAACCATAGCCATGTCCATAAAATAAAAACCTTTAACAATCTAAATACAACACACAACTTATGAATGTCCATGATGTGGGTACATTGAACTTTACAATCAGCACCACGTTCATGAGCGGACATCATAGGCCTTTATTCAATTGACAGTTAGTACCACAGCTTATAAAGAAGAAGGAAAAAAAGGGAGGAATATCATAAAATGAGAGCATTTCAGAGCTCTTAATTTGTTACTACTACTTTTTAATAGCATTATTAGCATGTTTAATAAATGGACAAGCTTTAAAAAAATTTGACATTAGTTAAACAATGAATTGCATATATTAAAAGGAAATTCCAAGCATATTTCTCAAGGAAACTTGAATGATGCACCTAATATATGAAAGAGAGAGCTGATAATTACAGCACTTTGTGAAATTCAAAAATATTCAACAGGAATTTCAGCTAGATTTCTGCTTGAAATTTCAAAACTTCATTGCTAACAATTAAAAGCAAGACACAAGGTGATGTCCATCTGCACAGGCCCTATAATAAGTCCCACTAAAACAAGATAAAGAAAGCTAAAAGACAGCATCGAGCAAGAGAGTTACCACGAAAATCGAATGTAGTAGATAATTCCAAGTATGTTTTGCAAGCATGGGATGAAAACACCCATCATTGTTCCCAGTTTAAGGTCATTGGGCTGCATGATACATGAGCAGAAAATGAAGCAGTTAAAGAGAAACACATAACTTAATAGTTGTTTTCCACCTGCAAGGCAATGCAATTCAAGAAATTGGTAATAAAAAGCAGGTAGCATATACCCTTGGGCGATCTCGATCAAAAGAGATAGAACCATCTTCACCCTCCCTGGGACTGGACGGTGCGGCTACTGGCTCCCCTGTCATACTGGGGGAAAAAAAGTAGCAGCAGCAAGTAGGCAATAAAAACACAAGATGACAATGCAATAGATCTTAAAAAGAATGAAGTAGGTAGTTATGGTATGGTACCTCTTAAGACCAAGAATATTGACAAGGGAATCAAAACCAAACAATTCCAACTTGTGCTCCCTCTCTGACCCATTTGTACTATTATCATTCACACCATCAGTATTCGTGTTTGTTTTTGCTTGGGTGGAACCTCCTGGTATGATTTTCCTGCCAGTGAACAACAAAGGGATTTCGATAATGATTTGTTTAAAGTAATTAATAATAAACAAGGGGTTTCATTTTTTTTTTTACTTGAGGCTAGATTGGTGATTGGAGGAGGAGGATCCGGGAGGAATGGAGGACATCTCAAGGACGGCGGGATCGTGAGCCACCACAGGCCTGTATTTGCGACCACTCTGGTTGGTGTGGAATTCGTCTTCTAAACCACCACCACCTTCAATATCTCCGTTGTCCATTTTCACTTTCGCTTTCCAAGATCGATCTAGTTAGTATTCGTCAGCGAGTTTGGTAGTTAATGGAGATCCAATTCCAAACTGAAATGATACAGATCTCTCTCCAGAATGCATGCGACACAATTAAAGAGAAGCAAAGAAACGTAAATATTACTCAGATTTTATGGAAAAGTCAAGAGGATAAAAAAATCAAGCGGATAAATCCGTGCTTTATATGAACTGGAGTACCAATCAAAATAAGAGACAGATTCAAAAGGAATTTGAGAACGAAGAGTCAGCCTTTTGATAAATAAAAAATTGATGTATTTTTTTTTAATTAACATGAATATTCAGACAGTTTATACGTGTTTTAATTAATTTTATAAATTTTAAAATTAATAATTATATAAATTTTCAGTATTTTCATATAAAATAAGAGTTATAATAACATCTTAGTGTGTTTTTGTATAGTAATATTGGTTTAAAAAAATAAATTAAATAAATAAAAAACATTTGTAATTTAAAAAATATATATTTAATTAAAACTAAAATCTAAGATAAATTTTTATATGCAAAATAAATGAAAAGTAAATCTACATGAATAAAGCATGTTATTTTAGTTTATATAAAATCAAATGTAATTATAGAGCCCAATGCAAGAAGCAAAAGCTATTTAATAACCAAACTGTTTTTTCTTCATGGTTGGGAAAAAAAGTAGAAGCTCAATCAATATCAAACAGTCTTTTAATGTGAATTTGATAAACAATTTAAGATGCTTTATAAAAATATTTTTCAATTAAAAATATATTAAAATAATATTTTTTATATTTTTAATTTATTTTTTACATATCAAAACCTAAAAAGCATTTGGAATTTTGACACTACTAAAATATATGAATTTGATCTCTTCTTGCTTTAAAGGCTATCTCCTCTGATCACGCATTTGGTTTTTAATAATGGTCAGGGACATAAGGTCATCCCCTTCTCGATAATGAAATTCTGGACGTTTCTCTCCTAAAAATTATACACATCATCCTTTTATTGACCACACCCTACTTTATGACTTCTCTAACCATGTTTGTAGCAACACATAACAAGTAACAAATTTTCATAGAATTACGATTTATAAAAAGCAAATAACTTGATATTGATGGCTCTTGTTTCTGGAAGCTCTGCTACATCGTCTCTTATTATGATACAAATAACGGGTTTTAAAAATTAATCTTATTTGACTTTAATCTTTTTTATTATTTTTTTAAATTGTTTTTTTTTATTTCATCCTTTTTAAGGGATTATCTCATTCTCAAGGTTAGTCGAATTAACCCGGGTTAACTTGAATTTTTTTCAACTTTTCTCTATCTTTCCTTTCTTTATTTAATTTGCTGGAGAGTTGACCTCTATTATTTTATCTGATTTCTTTTGTACGGGGTTATCTTGACCTCATAACCAGGTCATGGATTTGACATGCTAACTCTAGTCAAGTCTTTTTGTCATATTGCAATTTGAGTCAAGTATGTTTGATTTACTAGTAATTGAGCTTCTATTTTTTTTTTATGAGATTATCTCGTTCTCATTCAGTTTTTGTTTTGTTAATAAATGAGATCTTCGAGATATTTTAAGAATATTTAAAGGGTATTTTTTTTTAAAATAATGACAAGCATTTTTTTTTCAATTAGTCATTGTTTTTTACCAAATTGTTTTTGCTTCTTTAGAAACACTTTCATCGCTTACTTATCTTTTTTTTTCACTAGGAAAAATTTAGCTCAGCGTAACATTATGGGGCCTCCTATCTAGTTACATTACACCATAAACTAAAACATTATGCCTTTTTACTGTTGCTTTAGGCATAAGATGTAGCAGGAAAAGAAATTAGTAAAGTAACATAATTGAAAAAAATATTTGGGAAACTAGCATACTTAACCAAATCATAGATGTTATATGCGAATCGTTCCTTTTTACTGTTGCTTTAGGCATAAGATGTAGCAGGAAAAGAAATTAGTAAAGTAACATAATTGAAAAAAATATTTGGGAAACTAGCATACTTAACCAAATCATAGATGTTATATGCGAATTGTTTCGAATTAAAGACCATGCGTTTTTTTTCTTTCTCTCCTTTCCTTCTCTCTCTCTTTTTTCTTAACCGAATCGTAGATGTTATATGCGAATTGTTTCGAATTAAAGACCATGCATTTTTCTTTCTTTCTCTCCATCCCCCCCTTCTCCCTTCTCATCACCATTGTCATAACCTATTTATGAATTCTTCCCTAAATTCATCTTTTTCTTTCCAAAATAAAATAATAATAGAAAGGAGACTGGCAACGTGAGAAAAGCTAGTTAAGGAAGGATTTCAAACATATTGGAAGATCAAGCTACAATTTTGGACAAATTGCAAGCCTAGTTGCACCCTATTATACCCAAAACTAGAGAGACAATGGAGATTTAAGATTAAATTAAATGATTTTTGGACAAATTTGCTTAAAATTAAGCCTAAGGACATAATTAGATTTTTAATAGGCCAATTTGATTTTATCATAGGCCAAATTAAAGTTTAATTATGTTTAAGAATTAATTTGAGTCCAATTGAAGGATTTAATTAGGTGCAAGGAGTTAATTATACTTTAAATGGATCAAATTAATTTTATTAGGGGTTTAATTTTTTTGGTATGTTTTGAATTATTTTGATGCGCTGATCTAAAAAATTATTTTAAAAAAATTAAAAAAAATCATTTTGATGCATTTTGACTCGAAAAACACTTTAAAAAGCAACCACAACCTCACTTCCAAACATGCTCAGTTTGGGAGCTCAATTTGGATTTAATTAAGAAAATTGAAATTTTATAAGGTCAAATTTAATTTTTACCAAGTTAAATGATCGAAATCAGGGGTAAAATTACAAGAAAATCAAAGTTATGGTATCAATTAAGGGTTAAATTGAAGAAATTCACAATCAATAACCAATTTGCAAAATGCACCGGACTATAGTGACCTAATTGGATGAAATGTGGGGTGAAATTGAAGAGATTTCAAAGTTTAATAGTCAATTAGGGGCTAAATTAAAGAAATTCAAAACTAAGAAGCGCTAAAATCTCGGACTAAAATTGAAGTTCGTCAAGGGCAAAATTGCATAAAATTAAAAGTTTGAAACCAATAAGGGGTGTAATTAAAAAAAATCATAAATTAAAGGACTAAAATGAACTTTACTAAAATTGCGTCATTTTGGTTACTGTCCATCTTTTTGTTCAAAATTTCCACCAAAAAGACTGCTTATGAGGCTACTTTTCAGAAGCATTTAATGCTTCATTTCTCCATCAAATTTGACAAAACTAGCATGAAAATGATCACCTAACATCTGACTGCACCCTGGTATAGTCCTTTCTAGTCGATTAACATCACAACGGCCGTGACGCTGCCCTAAAGAGATCAACTCAGGCAACCTTTAACTGTCAAATTTGACAGTTCCTGGTACCTACTTTGAGTCAATGATTAGGATCCTTCCCAATTGAATTTAGGGCCAAGATTTGGCACCATGAAAGACAACATGTTCCTCTTCCACCCCTTATAAATAGGAGTGGATTTCATGGTCCAAGGGAGGAGAAAACGAGGTTCAAAGTCAACAAAAAATCAGTCTCCCTCCCTATTTTTGCTACCACCATGAACTTTCTCTCCTCTCTCTCTCTTTCTACTGTGGCCTTCAGACACCAACACTCTCATCATCGATTTGACCATTGTCATCTCCACCACAAGCAATCGCCTGACCACCTCACGTGGTGACTGCATTGTCAAGCTCCTTTCTCTCTCCACTATGGCCTTCAGACACCAGCATCCTTATCACCGGTTTGACCACCATCATCTCCACCACAAGCAACCGCCCGACCACCTCACGTGGTGATTGCGTTGCCAAGCTCCTTTCTCTCTCTCTTCTCTACAACCCTTCTTCTTCATCCTCCAACAACCAACCGCGGCCATTAACTCCTCCACTAGCACCACCACCAGTCACACATCAGATAGGCCACCAACAGCTTCCCATGCAAGGTAATACCTTCCTCCCTTCCTCTTCTCCTTCGCCCCCTACCATCTTTTTGCATGTAGAACAATAATTCATTCTGCTTGCAGGACATCAGGGGGGAGTAGTTAATTCCCCCTCAAGTTTGGGTCAGACCTGTGCAACTGTAGATTTTCTCACGAAACACTATAGATTGCTACAGAGTTTCCCTACATGATTTTTTTTCTTTCTTTTTTTTGTTATGATTTTTTCCAAAATTATCTTTGTCAATTTTATTTTTTTAATATTGAGTTAGTTGAGAATTTAGTTTTGTATTTTTTTTCTTGAAAACACTGTGAATTGCAACAATCTTAGTTTTTTAATATTAAATTGATTAAGAATTTTATTTTATTTTGTTATAATTTTTTTATAAGCCCGTGGCAATACATAGATATGCCATAAGCCCCGTGGCAGCATGCTATCATGCCTTCTAGTATAAACTTAAACAAGATGTCAGTTTACTTCTTTTTTTTATTGCTCTAGACATAGGTGGATTGTAGAGTTGACTAGTATAGTGCTTTTTTCTTTGGTAACTATTCGTTGCAGTCAATTAATTTATTTTTGATTTAATCCTTGCATGTAATGTTAATACGATTTAAAGATTGATTATTCCTTTTGTTTCGAATAATTATAAATAAAAAACATATTCTAGCCAAAAAAAAAATTTAGTGTAAATGGATTCTTCTGGACTAGAAAAGTGTTATCTTGGTGTTTTTGAATTTCCATCTTGTTGATAAAACTAGACCGAAATTAATAAAAAAAATTTATTTGATTTAATTTTGTGTTTTTCAAAAAAGATTTAAGAATGTTTTGGGGTTAGAAATTGATTCGTTGAAATCGAAGGTATTTATAAGTAAAAATAAGTTTTGAAATTAAAAAAATATATTTAACACCTCGTAATTTGGCTATTTTTTCACTTACCCGTTATGATTTGAAAAATTACAATTTATTTTTTGTATAAACATAAATTTTTGAATATAATGTAATGATTAAATTGCCCATATGTTAAATATAAAAATTGACCAAATAAAGAGCCCGTTTGGCTCTGCGGCTCCGGCTGCGTTTTTTTTAAAACGCAGTTGCAGCCGTTTGGTTACAAAGAAAAGCAGTTTACTATTCACTGGGTCCCACCTATTTTCTGCGTTGGAAACGCAACATTTACAAAGCAAGAATTACATGCTTTTTTTGCACTGTTCACGTAATTGCACTGTTCATGAACAGTGCAATTAACATGAACAGTGCAAAATGATGCACTGTTTATGAACAGTGCACTTTCGTGCACTGTTCATGTTAAAAATAGTGAACAGTGCACGAAAAGTGCACTGTTCACTTGCACTGCGTGGGATTTTTTTTTTTTTTAAGTGTGTTAAGTTTTTTTTTTTGTTAATTTTTTTAAAAAAAACTAATTTAGAGTGAATTTTATACATGATAATATTTTATCTAATTTTATTACACGCTAAAAAATTATGGAAACTGTAGTTCTTGTCAGATAAATTTTGTACGTAATGGAATTGTAGATAGTTTAATAGAACAATAAATTTTTTTATATATAAAGTATGATTTATTTCATAATGTTACCGCAATAGTTAAATCCACAATATTTAAATTAAAAACCATCAATATTAATTTATATTTTTTTAAATTATTTTATAACCTCAATTTCAAAAACATTCTTAACCAAACACATTAAACTACTTTTTCTTCAACCTCAATTTCTACCACAGTTTTAACCAAACACCTATTTTTTCAAACCAACCACAACTAAAAGTACTTTTTATAAAACAACTTTTTTTAAATCACAATCACAACAAAAGTATCCATTTTCTCTTTCTTCAGATGGAATTTCTCTCTCTTATCTCTTTGATTTCTTAAAAAACAATTAGTTATTTTTAAAAAACTTTAAAAAATTCCAAATTAAAATTTAGAGATAATCCTAACTTGTTAATCTTCGTTATGTTATTTCAATCCACCTGTTATTTAAGAAAGAACAGATACTTTCTTCGCGATTAGTTTTTGAATTTCTACTTCAAGTCTGGCTTTTCACTTGTGAGCTCTGAAAGTTTTGAATCGTCAGCTTGCAATATAGTTTTGCTTGGTTCAGCTTCCTCGGCAGATCAAGATTTTGTTTGCAAAGAGAATCTTAATTGGGAGTGTGGTTATGGATTTATAATTGTTTTTTAAAGTGTTTTTTACTTGAAAATACATTAAATAATATTTTTTTAATTTGTTTTAAAATTATTTTTTATATCAGCACATCAAAATGATCTGAAAATACTAAAAAATACTAATTTGAAGCAGAGAAAAAAATAAAAAAATTTCAAATTTTTTCAAAAACACTTTTGAAACGCAAAAACAAACTGAACAAGATCTAAGGATGTGTTTGAGATTGTTGTAATAGTGGCGGTTCAAAGTGTTTTTCGTATAGAACTAGATCAAAATGAAATTTTTTTATTAATTTTTTTTACATCAGTACATTAAATAAATTTGAAAAAAAATTCATTTTAAACAAAAAAACAAAAAAGATGGGATCTTATAAGGCATGTTGATCGAATCGAAAACAAAAGAGACGAGATCTTATAAAAAATAACGGGTCTTATTTTCTAACTACTTCTCATGTAAGTAGACTCTAAGGGTGTGTTTGAGATTGGGGTAATAGTGACAGTTCAAAGTTTTTTCGTATAGAAATGGATCAAAATGAAGTTTTTTTCCTTTTGATATCATCACATCAAAACAATTTGAAACTATAATTTTTTTTTTCATTTTAAGAAAAAAAAACAAAAGAGATACGATCTTATAAGGCACATTGATCAAATTGAAAACAAAAGAGACGGGATCTTATAAAAAAATACAAGGTCTGATTTTCTAACTACTACTAATGTGAGCAGAATCTAAATCGGTAAATAACATGTTGTTTACTACTAAAAACAACATATCATCTCTTTTGTTTTATTTAAAAATAAAAATAAAAGAGCAAACAATAAAAAAAGTTGGCATGCATGGACCTATAAGGCTCAATGATCAAACCTCCGCACCTATCGTCTTTTTATATATTCTTCCAATTTGTTTTTAGATTTTTAGTTAAACATGCTATGATATTTAAATTATTTTTTCATATTTTTCATATTCTTAAGTAATATTATAGGTTTTTATGGGAATATTAATAATTTATTTTGTAATTGTTATATATCTAATAGGCAAATAAAATAAAATATGCTCATGAATATTCAATGAAAATAAAATTTTTATTTTTCTTAGTTTTATTTATATTATGTTACACTTTAACTAATTTTCCTTCCCTTTAATCATGTACAAAATATTAAGATGTTATTTTAATATTTTATTTTTGTTAAAACTTGCTTTTGAGATTATGATGTGTTTATAATTAAAAAACATCGATTAAAATACATGTTTTTGTTTAAACAATAAAGAGGTGCATTAAATTAAAAAAAAAACATATTTTTTTAGTTATTTAAAATGATTGAATTTTCAACAAGCCTTTTTTTTAATTATTGCTATCTTCTTATTTAAAAAACATGCTACAAAAAAAAATCATGTCATTGTTTTAAAGAAGATTCGGGTTTTTTATGATGATATTATTAATTGCTTTACAAATAATTATGTACTAGCTCAATATATAGATTTTTTTAAATAACTTACTTATTAAAATTGAATGAGAATAAAATATCTATTTTTTCTTAATTTCTTATTTTTAAAATATTTTTTTCAAATTTATTATTCTCACATTTTTTTCATATAGGTGTGTAAACATGATTAATTTATGATTTTTTTTATTGAAACTTGATTTCATAATCATGATAAGTTTTTGCTTAAAACAATGTTTCTCACATATAAAACATGTTTCATTAAAATAATAAAAGAAATATGTTAATAAGAAAATTAGGTCTTTTTATTAAAATATATAATTGTCAATTTTTTTCCAAATATTTTTTTCTAATTGTTATGTCTTTATATTCAATGAGCTATGCCGTTTATTGTAAAAAGAAAAAACTAGAAAAGACAATTTTGATGTAAAAAACATATTTCTCATTTATAACTTTGTTGTTTTTCCTGCAAACATTTGTTTTTATTATCATATTATTAAATAAAAAATAGGTTTAATAAAAAAAAGTTATTAAACTTAATTGAGCCCATAACTAGGGTCATGGGTTAAGCAAGTTAATTCAGGTTGACCCGGATCAATGCAAAATAATATCATTTTAATATTAAAACAACATTAAAACGACATTATCTTGATTTTTTTCAAGTCAAATTAGATTTTGATGGTATCAGTCATATCACAAAAGAATCTCCTAGATTGATGTGGTTATGTTAGTTCATTTAATAATGAATTTAATTTGAAATCCATCTCGTGTAAGGAGCCTGATAGGATGACGTGATAGGACAAACCAAAGAAAAAGTGTGTGTGTTTGTGTTTTTATGTGTGTTGTATAAATATAGGATGTCATTCATACTTTAGAAGAAAAATCGCTTCTCTTATCATGATCAAGAAAGAGAGAGAGTGTAACATCATTTTACATACAATGTTGGGTCCTAAGTAGGTGTTTGAAAGTGTGGTTGTGGTTGCGATTGCTTTTTAAAGTGTTTTCACTCGGAAATGCATCAAAATAATATATTTTTTTATTTAAAAAAATTAATTTTGACATCAGCGCATCAAAATGATTTGAAAACACTAAAAAAATATTAATTTGAAGCAAAGAAAAAAATAAAAAAAATTTCTATTTTTTTCAAAAGCGTTTTTGAAAAGCAAAAACAAAGAAGTCCTTTTAATGTAGTCCTGATCCATATTATTGGATGTTGATACCTCGAAGATCATCAAATCATGTGTCAATATCGCCCCTTTTGCATGCTCTTGGAAAACTATAATAGAGACCCTCATCAACCTCTTGAACACTATCTCCCTTGTATGTTCAAAGTAGAGATGATTATTTTCGGTTCGATTTGGTTTTTATAAAAAAAAAACCAAAACCGGATTTTTTAAAAAACAAAACCGAAACAAGTTCAAACTGACTGGTTTCGGTTCGGTTTGGTTATTTTAGGAAAAAAACCGGTTCATACTGATTTGGCTTGGTTTTTCCCGGTTTGGCTCGGTTTTTTTCGGTGTTTCTCGGTTTGGGTTCGGTTCGGTTTTTTCGGTTTCAGGCTTATAAAACTGAAACCAACCGGTTGTTTTTTTCAAAATTCTAATCGGTTTTTTTTCATGGTTTGGTTTTTTCAGTTATTGTTTTTCAGTTTAATCAATTTTTCAGTTTTTTTGCTCACCCCTAGTTCCAAGCCACTGGAATTCCTAAGATATGTTTTAGATGGAATAAGACTTGGTTTAATTTATCATTCTTTTAACTTGCACTTCAACTTTCTCCATAGAAACCTGCATCTTGACATACTAGACGAGATCAATTGAAGAGAATTTTCATGCAAAGAATTTGTGGAAGAAAAAAAAGGGTTAAAATTAATCCATGGAAATTGTACTGTGATTTTATTATACTTTCTTAACTCAATTTCCTTTTTGTTTTTTGGAAAACACCCCGCTGACTTCTCCCATTACTAGAATTTTTAGATTTATCGATATAATTTTATGTCAACATTTATACTTACAGTTTGTCGGTATGAAACTTATCGATAAGCTCATGGACAGAAATAGTCTTTCAAATAAACCTTCACCTGTGATTTATGGTCTGTCGGTGATAATTTTATAGATGAATTTACTAACGGAAAAAGCACAAAAAAAAAAACATTTACCTGCTTCATTCTATCGGTACTTCCATCGTTGAATATGTCAACATGTCATTCCATCAATGATTTGTTTTCGTCTATCGGTATGTTCGTCGGTGAATTTGACATATAATTGTCAAACAAACTGTCTGTTATTCTGTTAGTGAGTAAATAATGACAGTGACATTTGCAGTAATTCTTTTTCAACTCTCTAAAATATACCGATAAATTTAGTCTGTTAGTAACCTCATCAGTAATAATTTAAAAATATTTATTTTTTACAAAATCTATTAAAAAAATTAAACTAATATAAAATTCAAATATTTTTTTTATAAATTTAAACAGTTATAAGTTCAAATACAATTAATCTAGAATAGAGGTGCTAGAGGAGGAGGCGAGTCTTCGATTGGACTGTGGGGCAAATAAGAGGAAGCACATATACCAGTCATCTGTGATCTCATCTCCATTACCAATCAGCAAAGTTTAGCTGTCTCAGCACTGAGTCATTCACAATCAACAACAAAATGGCTTGTCTGATTTTTAACTCGTTGGTCTAAAGTCCCTCGAACTTCAGAGTTTGAGCGCTCAGAATTTATTGTAAGAATCCAATAATTGAAACACTGCAGGTCATCCAAAAGTTCTTAGCCATAGTATTAGGGAGACCGTTTACCCGATTTCTATCGGGTCCATAGGATGGTCCTTTCTCCAACCATAAATTTGAATTGAGATCCAGATGGATCGAAAGATCGTCACCGTATCTTTCTTTCAACCGGGTGTTATATGTATCATGAAAAAAATAAGTTAGAAAAATAAAAAATAATAATAACTTAAGAAAAAAATGGTTGAAAACAACATACCATAAAGTGCTGAGCTCGGCTATCCATAAGCTATTGCACCTCTTTTTGGCAGTCATCAATCTGCACGTGTGTTTCTACAACAAGCATCATCGGGCTTGGTTTGCATCCAAGAACCGTAGTCTACATAAGAAAATTGTTATTAGTTAAATACATTTATAAAAAACAAGAAATAAAAAAATAGATGTAATTAAAAAAGAATCTTACCATTCACTTCACATGCGAAACGAACATCACGGAGCCGCCAGTGTGCGTGGTAACAACATCGTGAACACTCCAGTTTCGGTTCTCTGCACCAAAGTGTGATAATCACACAAAACGATTGAACATCACGTGTTGAATATATTCTATCCACACGGCCTCCGAGATGTACGAAGGCCTGAAATCCTTCCAAACCGAGACTAAAAGCTCTCTTTCTTTCGCATATTTTTTTGTTTTCTTTTGCTTTTCATTCAAAAAATCACATAACCTATATGATACAAATGAATTATCTGTTATAAAATGAATAATAAAATTGAATAAAAGGATTAAATTTTTTTTATCTTGATTTTAATCTTACCTAGTTGTAGCGTGATTCTCTCAAACCCTCCTTGCAATAGCGTTGTCGGCTCTATCACATTCAAGTTTCTCCTTGTAGTTAACATTTTTACAAGAAAATCTTGAGTAATATTAATAAATTAACCGAGTTAATATAATAAAAAAATATTTAAGTTAATACTAACCTTAAACCTTCAAAATCATGCATCAATCATAGGTTTCCATTCAGGATGTTTAGAAATCTGACTCTATTGAAATAATAGAATCTCTATCGATAATTTCATCATCGATATTATGGTTCTGGCAGCCTTACTATTTGTAAACTTGAAATTAATGATGTCGCTTGAATTATTTTTTTAAAAATTATTAACATGTTAATATGAAGGGAAAACAAACTTACATTGAAAAGTTGTTCTTTTACTGAGCCTAATACTTCTTGGTAAATGGATCTCGCTGTGAAGGGACCCCTCTTGACATGAAGGCATCACACTCGACGAGCCCTCGTCAAGCGTGGTTGCCTATGTCTTAGGTACTTGAATCATGGTTGTCAAAAGTTTTGCTAGAAGAACTAGCAGTGATCTTGTCCGCACAACGAACTATTGACTTTTTCCTATGCATCTACACAAATTAAAGGAATAAGGTACCTTAAACCATTAATATTAAAAACAATTCGGTAGCACCTCCCTTATACGGGAGACCACCTAAAATTTTTAAACTTACAAATACATAATAATTTAAATTGAATTGTCACAAACTAGTTGAATTTATTTTAATCTATGTCAATCAAATAGTTTCAATTATGATAACTTAACCAAATTTTCAATTAATTTTGATACGGCCATTTGTGAAATGATTATAAGTGGTTAATATAAACATATTAAAGGATATATAATATTAATATTTCACATTAAAAACTATTCATTTACCCTAGCTATTATCTTAGCTTTTTTATTTTTTTATTTATTTATGATGGCTACTATTTTTTTATCTTTAAATAATTTTTATCTTTCATGAAATTAAAAAGTGTTTGTTAACACCAATAAATCAATTAGCTAACCATATTAATAACATAAAATTTTTAAAAAATTAAAACAATTCCAATAACATTTATCCAATCATTAAATTTATTAAAAAGTTAAAAAAATTCCAACAATCTACATACAATCATTAAATAATAGAAATAAAAAAAACAATTAAAAAATTCCAACAATTTATATACAATCATTAAAGATGAGGGGGTAGTAGCTAATGACTATTGCCCTACCAAAACAACACTTGACGATGTTGGTTGTTATATTTATTGTCGCCGACAACAATAAGGAAGAAGAAGAAAAGAGGCAAAATAATAATTTTGCCCTTACAATTAATTTTAGGGCTTTTGGGGTTTGAATTACAATTCTACACCTAAAACCTATGTCTAATTATAATTTGGGTATTTATAGGGCATAATTATAATTCTACAATATATAAATTATTGATTATATAATAAAACTGAATCTCCAAGTTAAATTAATTATAGAATTAATTTTCCTAATCGGTCTAGGATTTAAAGTGTTTAATTAAATTTTGTTTTTGTTTTTAAAATATCTCAATTAGATTAGAATTTTATTAAAATGTTTTATTAAAATAATATATAAAGATGGTTTTTCTATAATAAAAAAATATTTTAAGATGGATTTTTTTTAATTGATCCTAAAATAGTTTAGAATGATAATAATAATTTTAATATGATTAATTTTCTCATTAATTCTTGAAAAATGACATTTTCAAGAAAATTATGTTACTATCTATATAATATAAATATATACTTCAAGTTAGATTTGAGTCGAGTTTCTATTCGGGTTTGAGAATATCCATAACATATCCATTACCTATCGAGTAAAGTATCTATCCAAAAAATACTCATCTATTGGGGTTGAGTCAGGTTGATATCCATTGAGTTTATATTAAATTGTCATCCCTATAAATATGGACTTTAAAAGACCAATGTGATTGTGTTTTTTGGTGGTTGAATGATTGTAATATTAAATAGGATCTGCATGTCTTATATTTTCTCTATTTTTCTTTTGGGTTATAATTTTTTTTTCTCATCAATTTTTACTTGAATGTTACTTGAGGTTTTTTATACAACAATGTAAATGTTATGTAATATAAAAAAGTATAAATTTGTATAGGAAAACTATTTTGTAATCCAAGACAAAAAAAAAATATCAAAAAATAATACAATCATGATTCTTGCAAGGACTTATGAAGATTTGCAACAATTACCTAGGTTTTGACCACCTGATTCAATGACTTGAGAGAAATAGTTTAGATATGTCCATAATCATCCAATTTGAATGGAATGCTAGGGGTGTATGTTTATATACAATTGTTATGTATAATATATCAATTATGTCATGAAATGAGAACTGATTAATATAACAAATTTCTTATTAATATATTAAGTACATGTTAAGAATATAATTTTTTGTTTTCCAGTTTTATATGCATAAAAACAAAGTTTCATTCATGAATAACCTGTTAAGCTTCTTAAGGTTATCTTTAATCAAATATATTTAATGCTATAGAAGTCGAGTCATACTTAACTAAACTTATATGATTTGGATGAGTCACAAATGATCATATAAGATTAGAGGCAGTAGTTAGGCGAAACATAAATTTTATGTCTGGACAAAGAGTTGTCAACTAATTTATCTATGAGTTACATAGGGATGTGATTGATAAGCTATATTATTTATATAATTTAATTTATTATTATTTGTTGAGCTATATAAATTAAAAAAGATCTTATATCACTAGAAATCGAAGCGAGATTTCTTGAATTAATATGAAGAGTTATTAATTTATAAGAAAATGGTGGGAGATCAAAATTATTATCAAAGATCTTATCTGAATTTGGTTATATATATATATATATATATATATAAAAGCATGAAACCAATACTCATTACCTTTACATAAATAGGTTGAAAAATTACCATGAGTGAAAATATATCTCAACGTAGCATAATTGATGATAATAAATTGATTGAACCAAGCTTCTTGGACTAATATTGAAATGTGAATATTATATTCTTGAAAAAAATATTTTTATTATCTTTGATGACGACACTGATAAGAAAATTAAAACTAAATATCAATGACTTATTGATAACCATAAGCAAGCTATATATGTGATGTTAGCTAGCATATTACGTGAACTTCAAAGATAAAATAGGAATATTAGTACTTATAGCATAATTATGCATTTCAAAGAGTTGTTTAATACGGCTAGAAGAACTAGGAGATATAAAATCTTTAAGGAATTGTTCTACCATAAAATGACAAAGGGTTTCTAAGTGAATACCTATATATAAAAAATAATTGATTATTTTAAAAAATTAGGTCAATTGAACTTTGTCATATAATATGAGTTAAACGTTAACTAAATCTTACAATCCTTGCGTTAAAATCACATAAGCATACTTAGAACATAAAAAAAAACAAGGGTATTTATTATCATTGCGACAAGAAAAATCACTATAAAAGAATTCCACAATGAATATTTTGCAGCAACTCTGAAGTTTAAAAAACTTATTGAAGATTTTACTTTCAAGCATGTTTATAATTGAATAATGCAAACTAAACTTATTTGTTGGTAATGGAGTGAGGGTTGCATTAACTTTGTCAAGCAAGTATTTTTTTTGTTCTAGTATATTTTTTTTATTGGGCTTTAAATGAATTTAAATTTATTAATGAGGGTATATATAAATTTTGTATTTATATAAATGATTT
>Ga0325411_1003542_pt1 | contig 17638 bp, 4 predicted proteins | sample PopdelMetagenome_13_FD_206181 | JGI IMG/M metagenome (GOLD analysis project Ga0325411, IMG submission 206181) | Populus deltoides microbial communities from Bellville, Georgia, United States - Xylem-PdIQD-R4 | ecosystem: Host-associated > Plants > Phyllosphere > Stem > Wood/Secondary xylem...
ATTCATTCGACAAGAACGATAGTTTTCATGATTTTTTGAGCGTGCAATAAAATTAGGTAAAATATTATCAGGAATAAAATTGAGATTACAATACGAGTAAATTTAATTCACCTTAAACTATTTTTTTAACAAACAAAAAAAAATATTATTCACGTTCACGTGAATAGTGCGAGTGAAATCAATTAATTACACTGGTTTTTTTTAAAAAAAAAATTTCATGCGAACAATGCGAGTGAATTAATTTGCATTGTTTTTTGAAATTTAAAAAAAAAAAAACTGTGCACGTTAATACGTGAATAATGTTACAGTGGAGCCATGCTCCACTGTTGGTGTTAATGTTTAGACGAGAAGCAGCAAAATGCTGCTTCTCAAAAACCTGTGGCACATTATAGTTATCAGTGGTCCCATGACAAAAAAATTACTCTTTTAATTTTACCAAACACTAAAAGTTGTGGTTGCGGGTGAACCTCACCCGCAACCACAATAACAAACACCCACTTAATATTTAACTAATTCACGGTTGATTTAAACCGCAATATCAATATTTAAATTACTGTATCTGTCTTCTCTATGGGAACAACTTGTCCTCTCATAAGCAAGCAAGCAAGCAATCCAGATGCAATTAAATCCTTTTTCCTGGCAATGATTCACGAAAAAGCAAAACCTTATTTCTAAAAGGTTTATATTACTTCTCACCCAAACTTGCATACGGGCTGAGTCAAAGACAGATTTGAGTGAGAATGATGTGAGCAGAGTTTTTAAACCTGGTCTAGTGGTCGTTCTGATTATTAGATTGTCCGAGTCAATTTTGATTTTTTTAAAAATCAAAACAACTTTGTTTTAGTAAAATAATAATAATAATAAAAATCAACGGATTGCAACTGGATTTTTGATCAGGTCTTGCCAGATCACCGAGTTAACCCATTAGGTCAGCCAGGTCATTATAAGTTTTGACATCTTTTATTTTTTAAAAACCTAACCAGGTTCTAACCCCGGATCAACCGGATCCTGGATTGACCTGCTGAGCCAAGTTTTAAAAACATGTTAGTGAGTGTTTTGCTAAGAAAGAGAGAGGAAAAGAAAATAACAGCTTTGATGTGGATTCAAGTTTTTAGCTACCCATCTTTTCTAAGATTATTTATTTTCAGCAACAAATTAATTTTCTTTTTATTTTTGCGAGCAAGAGTGTAAAATTAAAACGCCACTGTTGCTTATAATTTGAACACATTTGAGACTGATGACAAGGAGGAGAAGACTAAGTTCTTAATTTGTATTTATTTTTCATAACATGTCAGCACTTTTTGACAGCTTTATTTTATCTTATGGTGTACATTTAGTGCATATTATATTTTAGAAGTGCGGTAAAAATATGTTTTTTTTTTTAAATTCTTCTTAAAAAGTGTTATTCTTTAAATTTTCTAAATTATTTTAATAATTTTTTTTAAAAAAATCCCTGATTCGATAACTCCCTCCCATGCCCAAGCCGCTAGTCAACACAGCTCCAAGACACGGAAATGGAGTATACAAGCTTTTTGTCTCTTGGTCTGTTTCTCCAACTCTTTTCTTCTAAGCCCACAGGAACAGAAAAGTAGCCTTCAAAAGGCGTGAAAATCCAAAGCCTTTCTAAGCCCACAGGAACTTCAAAGTGGTCTTCAAAAGGCGCGAAAATCCACTGTGCGTGTCCACATTGCAGACACAGTAGAATTCCAACATGTTTTTTAGAGTTTCTGGTAATTAATAATAATTAATTTGTTTATCATAAGGTTTTCATATGATTAGATGTAACCAAAATCAAAATTATCAAGAAAAGATATAATTTTTTTTTAACACCAGAGGTATTAAGGTTTGTTTTGAGACTGAATCACCCACTAATCAAGTTTTAAATAAATCATTCACTTTATACAGTTTTTTCCAATGATTTAAAAGCTTACCTCAGTTTCAACTAGAAGCAAGAACAGAGTTTATTTATATATAAAAAATAAAAATAAAATAATATTATTTAAGTATTTTTTTAAAAAAATACTTGATAAATTGATGTTATGAAATCAAATTAGATTAATTAAATTTTTGATTGGATTAATTAATTTTTTTAATTAAACACATACTAGTATAGTAATGTGTTTAGAAATGTAGTAGTGATTATGGTTTAAAGTGTTTTTTATTTATAAATATATTAAAATAATATTTTTTTATTTTTAAAAAATTATTTTTGATAAAATATAAAAAAATAAAAAATTAAATTTTAAAGATACACTATTTAAACCATATTCCAAACCTCAAGAACCAGAATCAACCCGCCATCTAAGTTTTAAACGATGGTTCTCCTACGCGTCTTCTAAAATTCAAAAGTGGAAGCAAGTTAGGCCTGTCTTGAAACTTTAATGGGCTTAATATGTGGGCTTTAGGTTGTCAAAGTTAAGCAAACTTATCCAAGCGCTCTGGGCCACAACAGGTCCAAATCATAACAGCGGTAAGATTCACGCGTCATGGAATAGCGTGGGGATCACAATAACTCAGATACATCTTCTTTCCTTCTCAGACGCAGCGACCAAGCGAGCGTCAATCCTAAAATTTCCGATACCCCGTTTCACACCCTTTCACCCCTACAAAATTAAAATAGCAAATACCACCACAACCACCACAACCACCGCCGCATCCACCACTACTGACAGTAAAATAGTCAACCCCAATCCCTAATTTGAACGATCACTGATGGGCGAACAGACCCAAATCCAACCTCAACCACAACCTTCCCAATCAGAATCCCAGCCTCTGCCACAAATCGAAACCCAGGCTTACACTCAGCCACTCAATGACCCCACCACCACTGTAATAACCACTACTACCACGGAATCAACTACTATCCCACCACCAATCACATCTCCTCCCGCAAAAATCCCTTCCCGTCCTCGTAAAATCCGTAAACTCTCACCCGATGCTGCTGTGGTCACTACCGTTAACGACCCTAATTCCACCCAAACCTCCATCAAAAACACAACTGAACCACCCAGAACCACTGCCACCAAAACCCCAAGAACTAAAACCGCCCAACATCGAGCAATCGTCGCTCTCGCTCCGCGGATCATGGCACGATCTCTAACATGTGAAGGTGAACTTGAAAACGCAATTCGCCATCTCCGTAACGCTGATCCACTCCTTGCTTCCTTAATTGACATTTACCCACCCCCGACCTTTGATACCTTCCCCACTCCTTTCCTTGCTCTCGCTCGTAGCATTCTTTACCAGCAACTTGCTTTTAAAGCAGGGACTTCAATTTACACGCGCTTTATTTCGCTTTGTGGCGGCGAGGCTGGAGTTTTACCGGAAACAGTTCTTGCTTTGACTCCACAACAGTTGAGGCAAATTGGGGTTTCTGGGCGTAAAGCGAGTTACCTTCATGATCTAGCTAGGAAGTATCAAAATGGGATTTTATCGGATTCTGCGATTGTAAATATGGATGATAAATCTCTTTTTACTATGCTTACTATGGTAAATGGGATTGGTTCTTGGTCAGTGCATATGTTTATGATTTTTTCGCTGCATAGACCGGATGTGTTGCCAATTAATGATCTTCAAGTGAGGAAAGGGTTGCAAGTTCTTTATAACTTGCCGGAGTTGCCACGCCCATCACAGATGGATCACCTGTGTGAAAAATGGAGGCCGTATAGGTCGGTTGCATCATGGTATCTTTGGAGATTTCAAGAGGTAAAAGGGTCACCTTCGAGTGCTGTGGCATTGGCTTCAAGTGGTAATTTGACACAACAACAGCAGGAGGAACAACAGCACCAGCAGGAGCCTCAGCTTATTGACCCAATAAACAGCATTCTCAATCTTGGGTATTTATGATCCTTTCCACTTTCGGTTTTGTTGAATGGCAAATTTGACTTGTGCAACTTTGATGTTTTGTGTCACTATTAGTTGTTCCTTTGTTTCTCTTATTTATTCATGCATTGTTTATTTTATTTGGGTTGAAGTGGTTCTATGTGCTTGCGCTTCAGAACTTGCAATGTGGCTGGTTGTTCAGGGATTGCTTGCTTTTAGTATTGTTCCTTGCCAGATTTTTACGTCCTTATAACTGCAAGATGTTAATGTACATAGAATTGTAGTTCGAGTTTTAGATTCTTAATTGCTGAAAGGGGTCTGGTATGGGGGTAGCTCTTGAAAGTGTCTGGTGCAAGGCATGGGGATGTAGAGAGTGTCTTAGGGTTGTGATTTTGAACTTGGATAATTTGTTCCGAGGCATTTTTCAAAAGCTTTGCTTTACAAGTTTAGTTGGGCTTGGAATTTTATGGAAAAGGGGAATGTTAAAACATCCTTGCTGCATCAGGCCAGGGGGAGGTGGGGTTAGAATTGAATGGGATTATAGGTTAAATCAGGAAAGAAGATTAGATTAAGATTGACATAATTTTACATCACGAAGAAGATTAGATTATGATTGAAAGCTTTAGAACACATAGCTTTTTACCTAACGAATCAGGCCTGCAACTTGCAACATAAACTCTAGTGGTCAAATTTTAAGTTTGCTAGAATAGAACCTTTTTTATTCAAGTTATCTTCCATTGGATTATTAAAGATGATGTTGTTGTTCAACGGAGACTAGCATCTTTTCTCATTATCTTGGCTTGTTGAGAATCTTCCATTTACGAACTGTTTTTGCTCTACTTTCAGTGTCCATTGCATTGAAAATAATATTCCAAATACTATTGCATTTCAAGTGATGGGATTTGTATCAGGCAGGAATATATGGTGTAGAGTCAATAAGCAGCAATACATGTTGGACATTGCGGGTACATGACTGCAAAATTACTTTAATAAGTAGCTAGGACTGAAACATAGAATAGTTTAGAAAATGAAGATAGAAATGAATTGGTCGGACATTAGATTGAGAAGAAAAGGGGATGATTGGTGGAAATGATTAATAGAAAGGTTCAATCACAAATTAAACATTTATAAGACAATGCAATTCTATTAAGCCAAACCTGTCTGAGGGAAAAGACAAACTCTTAAATTAAACATGGACAATCAGTATGATGCTTAATTTTTTTGGCTTTAGCTATTATGAGATTGCCTTGATCTACAGCGTTCTCTTGTTTTGTTCAATTTGTACTCTCTGGTTGAATTTGAAAGAAATACAACATTCAGGTGACGCGCTGTTCCGATATCAAGGACAGAACATTTTAGTATAGGTTTAACATAAAATATCATAAAGTTGCTTTCTAAATGGAAAATTTGCTAAAGAGCAGAACTCCAAAAACAGGAATTTTGCTGAAATAACTAGTGGAATCTAAACTGCAACGCATACTCGTCGTCATATGTTTTACTTTGCATCATTTGCTATGTAACTAATTCAGTTGCCCCCGGGGGGGAGGGGGGGGGTGCGGATGGCTACCCACAAAGCCTTTAGGTTTTGTTCAGTTTGACCTTGAGTTTAGAAGTTATGCCCTCCACCCCAACAAACTAGTAGGGAAGAAAAAACAACAGCTGTTATTACTTCAACTCATTTTTTAAGTCCACCAAATCTGCACTTAAAAATTTCTAGTTCTGCCCTGATCTCTTCAATCTTCTTTCTATTTGGGATTCTACTTGTATCTTCCATTATTCACTCTCCATGCCTTGGAAAATGACTCTACTGTCATAGTTATTGTAAAATCTGAGGTTTTAGCTTGTTGTTTTACTTCCTAGAAGCTATATCCAACAATCAATGGCATGAATGTCATACTATTGATAAAGCTTGGGAATATCATTACTTGCTCAAACCATATCAAGGGTGTGTCTGCTTCCCGGTTTGTTCACGACAGGTTTGATTTTATTTTCAGAGCTCTTGCTAAACCTTGTGGCATTTTTAAATTTGGAACCTGAGAAGAAGGATTAAGACTTCCATTTTCTTATAAGTAGATCTATCCAAGGTGTAGCAGAAATGTTTGCGCCTTGGTGATGGCAAATGCTTATTTGCAGTGTAGTTTGTTGTGTAGAATACTCTGCGTTTAAACATTCCTTGTTTTGGGATTTGGGATCTTGTCGGTGCAATATACTGTTGTTCCCATTTGCATTCCTTTGTGTTATTTTCTTAACTTGCGAAAAAGGTTAACCTCTTCAATTTACCTGGGTTTGAGTTCATTGTCACCAGGGTTGCCCCTTTCTAGTTTTATTGCTAATGCTATGATTAAATCAGGTGCTGCTTTTCATGCTTTATAGTTTCCTCCTGTTGAAAGTTTAATTTCATATATTTTTCGGAACTACAGAAGAGATATTTCGGGTTGATTGATTTAATGGAATAGGACAATTGATCTTACTGCACCTGCACCTGCACCTGCACCCTAGATTCCCTAACCACCTGTGATAAGATGGTTGAAGGACTACTCTTGAATCAGCTAATGGGAAGGGCACTTGATTTCACAGGGACCCAGGTGCCCTGGAATACAAACCAGGTTTGGCAGGGTCTGAATGATGCACAGAATATGGGGTTCTTGTAGCTTCTTAGAATCCAGCTAATCGACCATTTAATTTATCTGATAGATTTTCTTAATGCTTATAAAGGATTTTTTTTATATAGTTAGACAGAACAGAATACCACGTTATAATGTAGAAGGATTTAAATTGCTGTACATTGGAATGCATATCCGTGTTTCATATTTGCTCGTTTAACATCTATTTCTTTCATTGTTCCATCATGATTTAGGGCCTGTGCTTGGGGACAATGATCGGAACTTTAGGATGAGAAGTTATTCTTCTATCCAGCAATCATTTGAGGTGCTTCCAGAGCTGTGCAAAAAAGTTGGACACTACTCGTGAAAAGCCTGGATATCCTAGACATCAAGAGATATTGGTACTTGCCTCTTGCTTTGAAAATTAAATAAGACTAGATGTGGTCAAGCTCTGTTGTCTTTGTAAAAGATTGGATTTTGTCATCAGGACTTTCTTATAGGACATAATAGAGTTAGAAGAGCTCTCTCCATGTTTTTGCCTTTTGACTGTGGTTGGCTATTTGTATCCTGGCTATACAATTAGAACCTTTATCAGCAGAGGCAATTGCTCTTATCAATGGATGATCGCAATCAGACAATGTACATAGAAATCTTGGATGAGGTTTTATATGTTAAGGGCATCAGATGAATCAGATTGCATAGGTGCATCAGCCAAATTTTCCACCTGAGTTAGCAGAGCGTTTTTAAAAACTTACAACAGAACGCTATCCCTCTCTCTTGCCGAAGCGTTGCCTAAGGTTGATGTTAGCGAGGCTCTAATTTGTCATAGACAGGTGAAGGCGCCGCGTCGCCCAAAGTTTCCAACTCTCTGCGTCTATACCATCTCTAATGGAGCCAAGGTCTGGAATCCAAATGGTTCATTTAAAAATAGAGATGAAATGGCTCAATCACTCAAAAGAAAAACAAAGAGTGATGAATTCCAGGGTACGATCTAGTGGTTAGAGACATGGGATTTTTATTATGAAGTCCAAAGAAAGATTGATGAAAATTTGGAATTGAGGGAGAGCTGTTCTCCCTGTGCTTAGCAACTGACAAAGGCAGGCATGTCAAAAATGTTGCAAAAGCATAAGCATTGCAACCAGCAACAGGGCCAGTTTATAATTTGCCTTTTGAAGGTGGCCAGTTATAAAATCATGATAATTATATAAAAAATAAATTAAAATAAACTATAAAACTTAATTATGAATCAAACTAATATTTAAGGATGAAATTAAAAAAAATAAATATTTAATTAAATTTTTTTAAAAAAAACTCAAGTCAACCACGTTTGGCCTGTTAAACTCGTGACTTGAGTTATGAGATTATGATAACTCCATGAAAAACAAATTAAAAAAATAACAAAACTCAATTCCTTTTATTCAAATATTAAAAGTTAAAATCCAGAAGAAAAAATCTAAAATCATGAAAACAAAATAATCTTATATAAAAAATTAAAAAAATAAAAAATTCAATTTTCAAATAAAAAATTAAAAAAAAAACAAAAACAAAATACCTTTGTGATGGTGGCTATAATGGCATCGCTATGCTTTTAGGTTTTGTCAATGCAAAATAATTTTTTTATAATAATCTCATACATAATTAATGCTTTAATTAGTAATTTATATTAATGGAGAACCAGTAAAATAAACTTATGGTATGTTAAATTCATATCGTTTTTCTTTTCATTGATGGAACACTTCTTCGTCTTCTAATTTCCCTAAAATCTTACATAAGAGATTATTCCCGCGTTTAATTTTTTATTTCCAAGTGCGGGCCTATGACATTCCAGCCCATAGACTTGGACGGACTAGGCTCGAGGAACACACTTGTTCGAAACACCCGCTTTATTTTCTGTTTGGTAATAAATTACTTGATCTCATGCTAATTTGGGTGAAATTCCATTGCTTGCCATCCCTTTTTTAGAAGTTGCTTTTTGTGTCTTTCAATGCTTTCATGTCAGCATGGCATATACAAACATTTAGACATGAAGACAAGGGATTTTTTACAGTGCATGAAAGCTCGACAAGTGGGATATTCTCGGTCGAATATCTGCTAAATTTTGCCTCTTATTCTAGTTTTCTTCGATGGAAACAAGATAGGCCATCTTGGTTCTTTTATAAATTCAGGGCTAATTATTTTTTGTTTGGTTTTTATAAAAAAAAATTATTAAATCTAAATTATTTTTTTTAAAAAAATCTAAACAGTTTAAAATGACCGGTTTCGGTTCGGTTCGGTTTTTTAGAACAAAAACCGGTTCAAACTAGTTTGGCTCGATTTTTTTCCAGTTTACCTTGGTTTTTTTCTGGTTTTTTCGGTTTGGGTTCGGTTCGGTTTTTTCGATTTCAAGCTTGTAAAACCAAAACCAAACCGGTTGGTTTTTAAAAATTCTAATCTTAATTGGTTTTTTTTACTGTTCGGTTTTCCAGTTATTTTATTTTTAATTTTTTCATTTAAATAATTTTTTAATTTTTTTAATCACCCCCTATCAAATCTCACCTTGTGTTATTAGAAAATGGCCCGATAACGTAATACACTCCTGAAAAAAACAACATGGACTTCGAGAAGATGGCCCTTCTTTCCCTGACCAGCCTGTGGTGGTTCTCTACCTCCCAGTATGGGCTACCTTACCAGCCTTCCGGTCCAAGCCAGCCTTCATTTTGGGCTGAACATGATTCGAATGGTGCAACCAGGAATTCAATCATTACTTATGCTCAGCTAAATGACTCAGTGCAGTTAATTTCTACCCGGTTAGTTCTTCAGTTACAAAGAGGTGACACTGTTGTCATTCTATGCTCACCTGGGTTGGAGCTTGTTGAGATCTATTTGTAGTCCGAATAGTTTTTCTAGTTTGAAAAATCTATATGTCATTATTAAAAAACCTAAAAGAGCTCAGCTTTCTCATATGGACTGCAAGGAGAAATATTGTGGATTCAAGTTTTATCCTTCATAATTTAAGCTTTATAACATGCATTTAAGGATAATATGGTATTTTTTTATAGGACACATGATATTACAAGATTGGATAAGGTTAAAGAGGTCATTTAAACTTTTATTAGTGTAGTGTAATGTCAGTAATATCCTTGGATGTTGACTTCCCCTGATTGCACGAGCAGGGGTGTTTTCAGTTTTTCTTTATTCTAGGAACAATGTAGTTGCTTAAGTGTCATTTGACTCAAATAATCTTTAGCTAAAATTGAGAGGTTTTTCAACCAGTTTTTCTTGGTTTTTTTTTTTTGTTTGGATTCGATTTAGTTTTTTCAGTTGAATGGAATTAAGAACAATTTAGTATTTATATAGAATAAATATTGTTGCGTGCATGTGATGCTTCCAATTGAAAGAACACCGCATGTCGGGGCAGCGTTAGATGCATCTTGTCATTCCCTTTACGGTGGTGAGGCACGTTACTCCATCCCATGCACAATAGAGCTTCGATGATGTTTTTTCTTTGCCCCATTTTCTCTCTCTTTTCAGCCTTGAAAAATATGTTGCCCTTGCAAAAAATCAAAATGATGTGTTATTTGTTATATTTGTCATATTTGGTCATCTTTCTTTGAGTTGTATCAAATTACATTTATTTATTTTATTAATTGCATGCTTTGACATTTGAATTTTATATCAAATTTGTACTTTTTATTTTATAATGTTCTAGGTTTGACCCTCAATATTTTGATTTTTAATTTAGATTCTTGGCTCTTTTATGAAATTTTAATTTTATTTTCAATTTTGTCCTTGGATCTATGATCTCATTTTTTATTTTTTTCATACTTGATTCTTGTTCTTTTGATTTTTATTTTTGTTTTAAATTCTTTTGTGAATTTAGTTTTTCTTTTCAATTTTCCCTTCAATTCAAATTTTTATGGTATTTAAAATTTAACCCTTAATGTTTTGATTTCTAATTTTGATTCTTAGCTTTTTTTATCAAATTTTAATTTGTTCTCAATTTCATCATTAGATCCATAATCTTGATTTTATTTTTAGATTTGATCCTCATTCTCTTGATTTTTAATTTTTATTTTGGATTCATTTGTTAAATTTTTCCATTCAATTCGAAATTCTAGTTTATCCTCTCAATTTGTTTTTTCAAATGAGATCCTTAATCTCTTAATTGTTATTTTTTTATCTTTTATTTTTTTATTTCATCATTCATCATTCAATATTTGATTTATTGAGATTTTTTCTCCTTGGTTTTTTTCATTCTTTTTAGGCCTTACCAGAGAGTTAATTCGGGATAATTATCGAGTCACAAGTTGAGTAGATTGACTCAAGTGAACCCAAGTCAACTAAATCCTTTTGTTTTATTAAAAAGTCAAAATGATGCCATTTGAAAAAAAAAAGAAAATTAGTTTTGACCCTTTTTTTATTGGATTTTCCCTGAGCTAATCAAAACATAGGTCATCCCAGGTTTTTTATCGTCTTACACTTGATCAATCATTTTCCAATTTCTTTTAAAACTCAACCAGGTCTAAATCAAAGGTCACTTGGGTCACGGGTCAAGCCATCGAGTCAAGACAAGTTTTAAAATAGTTGTTTTCCAGAGATGGTGTTTTCAATTTAGTCACTAGCTAGGGTCATGAGTTTGAAAAATTAAAACAGATTGACGTCATTTTCTTTTCTGGTTATATCCTTTGAGGTTGTTCGTTATTTTCTTTAGTTTTCTTTTCAATCAGGTTCTCTGTGTCTCATGATCCAGGTGGAAGATTTGTCCGGATGGCCCAAGTTTTTTTCTTGCTGCTTTTTTTTATCCTTTTTTATTTTGTTATTCAGAATTCAATTTTTTAAAAAAATTAAACTTTTTTTTATGTTTTGTCTTTTATTGGATTATCCCGTTTGCATGATCCTGCTCGCGAGTTTTGACAACATCGCTTGATTTTGTTAATGTTTTGTTTTTTAAGATTTTTTTTTCAATTTTATTTATCAACATTTTAATTCTTGAGAATTGATGATCATTATTGTTTTTAGTTCTCTGCCTATGATGTCAAGTCTTTGAATTTTTTTTTGTTAGAAAATTCAACACGGCCTATGATGAAGTGCAGGCCATCTAATTAGTTAAATATATTAGTAGCTTGATTCTTTTTACCCAATTCATGTTTCTTTTTCAATCTATTTAGTGTTTTTTATTATGACAAATAGAAAACATAAAAGAAGAAATATATAATATGGAAAGATTAATAAAAATAAGATATTTTTAAAAATAAAATTATTAGATTAAACATGATCAACACTGATAAAATAATTAACTAATTATTTTTAAAACTAGAGGGATTATTGATTTCTTTCTACAAAATTAGAAAAACTAATTTGCAGTCCCTTTTGTTTTCTAAAATACATTTTTGATTAAAAAAAAAAAACTTCATTCCTTTTACTTTTCAGTTATTTAATTTAAAAGAGGATCGGAGAAAGATATTTGGTAGATTCCACTTGAAGAAATATAAAATCATCGATTATTCACACCACACCAATTCTGGTCATAAAAATAATAAATCTTGATGTCATCCAAAACGGGTAACATTCAAATACCATAATAAAACAACTAATTTACTGAATTCAGGACTAATTTTAAGTAAACCAAATAACCGAAGTCAAAAACCATAATGAACATAACAACGAAGCAGCATGAATTATTTTTTTTTATTACTACTTTCAACCAAGAATTTATCACCCCATTTGCTGAAACTTAAATTACCGAAGTACATTTTCTATACTAGGTAAGAGAAGTTCAACCTCAAATCCATGTTTTGTTTGAATGCTTTTTTACAAACTAAACATCAAATAAACTGATCAACAAATTACTCAGGTTGTTGGTGAACCACAGCTAGTGGAAGGAGTAGCATGATCGCAATAATAAATGAACTGCCTTAAGTGTGGTAGACAAAAATATTGAGAGTGTGATGCTCTGGCCTGCCACTCCCAAAATCTTGAATATCGCAGCAAGCAAGATGCCAAATTAAGCTGCCAGGCTAAAATGTCAAGATGTATGGAGATTAAAGTTCTGAAAATAAAACACAATTTTCTCTTTTATGTTCCCAAAAGTTTCATACCAGATATGATGTACAGGCTTCAAAATTGCAATAGATTTTAACAGGACTAGACCTAAAACGAATATGTGCTTTGCATCTGAAAAAAGAAAAGAGGGAAAAAGAGATTCCAAGTTGGATCATGATGCTCAAAATAAAAACAAAAATAAATGTATAAAGGTCCTGGCTTCTGACTCTTGCTTTCGAAATTCTATTGGTGGAAGCTGTACTGCAACAAGAAACGACCATGAACAGGTAGAGAGCTATGTAGCAAGCAAATAGGCAAGTACCAAAGCAAAAGATGTTCAAAGAGAGGGACAAGCAAAGCCATCGATTGCATCACAGAAAGGTAAGACATTGCTTGGGGCAAGCGTGGTGTTGCAGAGAGGTTTGCAGATCAAAAACAGAATGCCCACATTAGCCTCTGGTCATGCTTGAGAGTTGAGATTGAGAGAATCATACTGCACTATACTACACGACAACACCATTACTGTGGACCATTCCCATGCAGATTTTTTCACTTTTTACCCCCCCATAGCTCTTTCCTTCTTCATTTGCATAAATTCTTATTAAACTTTAAGCATCTAAAGAATATCAACTGAGTCGATGTTCTTAACAATACTGGATTCACCTTTTTTTTAAAAAAAACATCCATATACTCGAGCTGGAATATTTTTGGAAAACTTATTTATCCATAATTAACTTCTCTTTAAATTCTTGAAACAAACAGCTCATTATGTATCACCTTAACTGATGATCTGAGCCAAATTGTTAAAGTAGGTGTTTGTTTCTTAAAGTAACGAATTAGAGGCTAATGTAATGCCTAGGGTTTAAGACTAAGCACGGTGGCGAAAAATAAGGCTAGCTGGGTCGCATCAAGTGAGAGGAGGACACCATATACATCTGTTCGGTTATCTAGGGGTCAAGTTGGGTTAAAGATAAGAAATGGAAAGGGAAGCAATAATGAAGGGGTTAAGTGGGACCCAATGTGGCAGGGCGTGGGAGAGGGTTGAACATGACGTTGTCGGTTGTTTTGTACAGAGAAAGGGCTCTTAATCTCATCACCATCTCCTCACAAAGTTTATCTACCCTCTGGCTTCGTCACAAGCAACCAAGCTGTCTCTTGTTGGACATGTAGTTGGCCTGTTGGAAGCCCAGAAGCACAGTCCTTAACCCCCATAATCTTAAACTTAAAAAACACACACACCTGAACCCCTCTCTCTGCTATCTCTCTATTGCCAATTCTTGTATTTCTACATAACTTGAAAACATTAGCTAGCTAGAGAGAGATGTTAAGGACTTGATGATGATGATGATGAGAAAGCCTGTAGTGCTGGTGATGCTAACTGTGGCCTCTCGCTCTTGAAACTGTGAGTTAGGTCCCATTTAAACTTCAATTTCCTGTTTGTTTTTAAGATTTTTTTTTCTTGATTTTATCGCCTCTCTTCCTTCTTATCTCATTCCAAGCTTGCCTCTTGGCACAACTGAGGGAATCTTAACAGCTTCCCAAACTTAGCTTAGGTCATTAATTTAGTACGTATTTAAGCTACTACAACTTAATTATTCTTTTTTGAAATGTTTCTTATTTACTGTTAGGCGTGCAATCTTGGAGAGCAGCTTCAAGATTTAAAGTTCCATTGTTATTAAAAATTATTCCGAAAGCTTAAGATTTTATTTTCAAAAAAAGATTCTAGTACTGCGTTTAAGAAAGGTGTGGTGCATAGCCATGGAAATAAGAGGTCCAGAAAATGATATAAGAACGTCAGTCCCTTCAAGTTATAGTCACCAATCATCGGGATTGGAAAGAAGAAAAGATGGCAACCACAATGGCAGCAGTGTCCTTACTTTCACTCAAACCCTAGATCACCCACGCCAACCCTCAAGATCTCCAAACCCAGATCGACTTGCAATCATATCAAGCGGATCGAACTCCAAAACATCCAACACAAGGTACCTCGAATGTCTCAGAAACCACGCAGCCAGTGTAGGCGGCAACGTTTTTGATGGTTGTGGTGAGTTCATGCCAGGAGGTGAAGAAGGAAGTTTAGAAGCACTAAAATGTGCTGCTTGTGATTGCCACCGCAACTTTCACCGCAGAGAACTCGATGGAGAGATTCAATTTAGTCCTGGTTCAAGAAGAAGCACTACTATGGTTCATAGTCTTCAGTTGGCACCACCATTGCCTAATTCGCCAACTGTACTGCATCACCACCACCACCATCAAAGATATTCTATGGGGTTGCATACAAATCCTAACACTGCAAATATGGTTCAACCCATGAGTGTGGCTTTTGGTGGTACCAGTGGAGGAACCGAGTCTTCAAGTGAGGAACTTAATCCTTTTCAGTCTAATGCAGAGGGAGCACCACCTCCACCTTATGTTATGTCGAAGAAAAGACATAGAACAAAATTCACACAAGAACAGAAAGATAAGATGATGGAGTTTGCTGAGAAAGTTGGGTGGAGGATTAACAAACAAGATGAGGAGGAAGTGGAGAGATTCTGTGCCGAAGTTGGTGTAAGGAGGCAGGTTTTCAAGGTTTGGATGCATAATAACAAGAATTTGAAGAAGCAGCAACAGCAACAAGTGCCACTTGATGAGAACCCATGATGTTTCTTTGAAGAATATAATTAATTGCTTCAGGTGATGAGGTATCCATGGTGGATATAAATGTGAAAGGCTTGGTTGGTAGCTAGCTGGTTGAGTAGGAGGAGAGATCCATGAAAAGAAGAAGAAGATGGAGGCGGGTTAGCATGATTATTGAATATGGGAAGGTCTTTTCTTTGTCTTTGATCAAAAATTTGTAAAATTCTCATGTTGTCCTAAGTTTTGCAATCTTCCTTTTTCTCAATACCAATGTTGTTAGAAAAGCTTCCATTGTTTTCCCATCAGAGTTATAGTATGTTTGGATTATTTGTCACATATCATTCATTCTAAGAGTTCCTCAATTATATATTTTCTCCAACAAAATTATTAGACAAGGAAAATGAAGCAAAAATTATAACCTTTTTGTGCATAATGCTCGATTGTATTCAAGTTTTTAACACAATCATACGAGGAACATGTGCCTGAATCCCAGTTAACAATTATAGCAACCAATATGGGCCATGTTAGGCTTGATGTCTTATCTGTCTATAATATATATCACTAAACTGGTCTGTGTTTGAACCCAGAAAATAGTAGGGCTGGGCCATGGATAATTCATTGGATTACACACATCCTCATCCCCCTATTTAATCATTGATAATTCCTCCACGAATCAACATGAACACTGAAAAGATTGCTGTTCAATCCATGTTTCATATTAAGTCTAACTGTGTAAGAGAAATGGAAGTGGATTTTGGTTTTGGCATCAGCTTTTTTTCTTTTAAATAGTTTCGGAAACAGATTTGAAATGATACGAACACTTCGTTTCTTGACTTGGGTGTGGAAGCCTCAAAAGGGCCAAAAACACTAGGTGTGAGGGTGCAATAAAGTACATCACCTGGACTGGAGACTTTATCAGCCAAAGTCGCATTCTATATACTGTTGTGGCATATGCACTTAGAAGAAGCATCATAAGTGGTTATCGGGCATCAATTCATGAACAAGGGTAGTCTAGTATACATCGACATCGTCTAAGAGAAAGCTAAGTCTAGTCGTGTAGTTTATCTCCCAATAATAGACTCTCTTATAAAACAAAAACAGTTTGCCACCATTGAATTTGCATGATGAAGCAGAGGAAGGTTATACAATGCCAATCTCCATGATTAAAATGGTGTGATAGATACAGTGATGTCTTTCAAAATTAGGATGACAATTCCTCACGAACATATACATGATGAAAGACGCAAAAGTATGAGAAATTGTTCAAGAATAAAGTTTCAGTTATTTATTTTGCCGTAGGATCAAATTTTTAAAAAACATATTCAGATATTACTAACGGTTTTCATGAAGAAAAAAAATTTAAACCGTGTAGAAATTAACCCGATATGACCCGTTTAACTTAGCAAGTTCAAAGACAATCTCAACATTAAAAAAAAATATATAAAAACTAAACATTTGACTTGAATTATGAAACAGAAATAACCTTGTAAAATACAAATCAAAATAAATTATAAAGTTTAATTCTTAATTAACCTGAATATTGAAGGATAAAATTTAAAAAAATCAATTAAAAAAACCCAAAAAAACTCCTAGTCAACTAAGTTAATCAACAAAACTTGTAAATTGAACTATAAAATTAACGTAACCTTATAGAAAATAAACTAAATTAAATTATAAAGTTTAACAAAAAAATCTAATGTTTAAAGATAATATTAAAAAAAAATAAAATATTATTTCAAAGAGCAATACTTTATAAGGAGGGGAACAATAATTTCTCTTTCTAAGTTAGTTTTTGTTAATATTATATTTTTTTATTTCACATTAAGATGTTTTCAAATTAATGAAAATGTGAAAGAACTTCACAGAGAAATTAGGTTTTTCCTGATGAGATTAACAGATGATGTGATTGAATAGACCACTAATCGATAAATTTGACTAATAATTTAAAAAGTAAGACTTTCTTAGAAGAAAAAACTTTATGATATTTAAATCATTAAATAGAGAATGCATACTGGCCTAAAAATTACATAGCTTTATTAAACAGCTGGAAGTTATTATTATTTTTTTGAAAATTGTGTTTTATCATGAATAAATTCTCGCTATTAAAACTATATGAATTTCTAGTTGGGTCCGAAAAAATTGACATGCTGAAATTGATGGGACATTCATCCTCGTAAATCTTTCCTCACCTAATTTTGTTGGATTCAAATATGAAAGGAATCCGTACTCTGCAGTGTATAGAACAAACCTGATGGACCTTCAGATAAAAGTCTATAGGCGCGCGTTTCGTTGCGATCAAATTCTTTCTAGGCTTTTGAAAAACATGAGTTTATAAAATGATGAAAAAAAGAGATGATTTTTTTTTTGGCTAATACTACATTGGGGTATGTTATTTTTTCTATTTTTTTAAAAAATATTAAAATAAATAAAGATAATGATATACAGGATGATGTATTTTTTAAAATAAATATTGAGCAAGTAATTTAATTTAACTAATTTTTTTTAAAATAAACTAAATTCAACAAAGAACGAAATATAAAAAGACTTTATATGTTTTTAAAATTAGTGAAAAT
>Ga0325411_1003543_pt1 | contig 17634 bp, 15 predicted proteins | sample PopdelMetagenome_13_FD_206181 | JGI IMG/M metagenome (GOLD analysis project Ga0325411, IMG submission 206181) | Populus deltoides microbial communities from Bellville, Georgia, United States - Xylem-PdIQD-R4 | ecosystem: Host-associated > Plants > Phyllosphere > Stem > Wood/Secondary xylem...
CAGTGACTCAGTTTTTTGAGCTTTGGAATAGAACTTGTAGTGATTCTTTATTTTCTAAAAACAAGCTTTGATATAGAGCAAGAAGAAATAAATGAAAGGGACAGATATCCTTGCAAGGGGAGGGAGAGACAAGTGGAAAATATGGAAGATAAAGATCTTCTGGCCAGTCGGAAAGCAGGGCAGGCCCTGGCACTCAGAGAAGAGGGACATAAAGCACAGGCCATGAAAACAGTATAGGAATAGCATAGACTTGCAGACAACACCCAAAAAAATTTGAGTTGTATGCCTTAACTGAGATCTGCTAATGCCATATATAATCTTAAGGAAAAACTGAAGAGAGACTTTTGTGTAACTGGGAGATAACTGAATGGGGCAAGAAAGATATGTCAGCCTGAGGTAACTACCAAGGAAAATGCACCAAAACACATGTCATCTGTCTAGTTTAGCTCACAGTGAATGATGATATGGTAGCCTTGATATGAAAATTCTTCTCTAAACAAAAAAAGTTGAGTTTCAAATTGCCACACACTTCCCACTTCTTCCATATCCTTCTACATAATAAATAAGCATTAGACCTGAAGGTTGACACTACAGAATGTTAAAGCCTAAAAGTCTAATGCTTCCTTACCTCCGTATACAATATAAACCTAACCTTAATAACTTTTTGTAAACGTAAGTGTTGCCTAGAGGGAATGCCATATGTTGTGTTAGCAACCTTGCTTACCTGATTAGATATATCATACACAATAATTGCTGCTGCAGCTCCCCTGTAGTACATTGGAGCTAAGCTGTGGTATCTCTCCTGACCTGCTGTGTCCCAAATCTCAAATTTTACAGTTGCATCATTGACAGCCAATGTTTGCGAGAAAAAGGCAGCACCTATGGTTGATTCCTACAATGACATGAAACAAAGCTGAAGCTCCAAAAGCAAACAGGACAATTTCAGCTACCAATGTTATAGCCCTCAAAAGTCCTTCAGTACTAAGTACTAACCTGGAACTCAACAAACTGTCCTTTAACAAAACGCAGTACAAGACTGGACTTTCCTGCACCAACATCCCCGAGAAGCACCTGAAGCACAAATCAACCATCAACCAAATGCTAACAAAAAACGGCCAGAAAAAGTCAAACTGCAGGCATGGAGAAACACGGCCACCTTAAACTTTGCTACACAAAGTAAAGGCATGCTACGAATTTTCTATAAGCAAAAATACAAACAAAAATGACAAACAGCACACCTGGGATTCAAAGAGAAATGAACCCATTACAAGTCTCAAATCTCGGACTCATAAAGCAAGGACTAAAGCATATAATATTTGCACATGAAAAATGCTAGAAAAGCAATTGATAAAACCAGCAACCTAATTCAATAATCCTTCTCAATTCATCAGACTAAAGACACAATAAATTACCAGAATACAAACAGCAGTTGAAAGTTAAAACACTCTTTCGCAGGTAGTAGATAACATCAAGGCTTAGCTTACTTAAGTTGTACATGTAAATCTTATTAACCTAAAACAGTACCAAGGTGATCAAAATTTAACAAATTCACACAAGATCCTTAAAGTTTACGGGAAACCCACAACAGACAAAACACAGAAAATATTCAATTAAGATGAGCTAAATCAGTTCTCAAAATTGAAACATAACGCAACATAATTTGCATAGATTCTGTAAACAAAATACACAAAGATCAATTGCAATCACAAAAACAACAACAACAACAAAAAAGATAAAAATTACATCAGACTTTTCTGAAAATTAAAGAAACCCAGATCAAAATTTCCAAAACTAAACAAAACCCACATCAGAAATTGCATAAAAAAAAAAAGAAGATACCCAACTAACAAAAAATGCAAGCAAAATTCATCAAAATTAAATCAGACCCGGATAACAATTACCATAAAGAAACAAAAAAAACTCACCAATTTAGCATTGATATTCTTGTTTGCAGTGGTGGCCATGACGAGTAGCAAGCGATGGCTGTAATTTATCAAAAAACAGATCAACAAAATTGAAATATGAATTTGAATTTGATCTCGAGAGAGAGAAAATGAATATTAGGCGTAGAAAACCAAAAAAAGGGAAGAAGTCAAGATAGAGAAAAATACAAAGGCAGAAGGAAGGAAAATGAAGGAAAGGAAGGATCCCTCCTGGTAAAAGCTAAGAAAGACCCACAGGTTCACGATAGCGATGGTCTATTTCACTTCTGATTTTTTTATTATTTTTTTAATTAATTGGTTTTAAAAAAAAAATAATTTTTTTATTTTCAATAACAATACATTAAGATAATAAAAAAAATTAAAAAAATAATTTGATTTTTTAAAATAAATATGTTTTTCAAAAACATATAAAAACAGAAACTATAGCACTGTTTTTATTATATTGAACTTTAGGTTAAATATTATTTATTTTCTTATGTTGCTGTAACTAAATTCAATTAAATTAATTGAGTTAATTAAAATTATATTGGATTAAATAAATTTAATTAAACTAATATTTTATTTAATTCAATTGATTGAATTTATACCCTAGAACCAATTTGAGCTTACCATAGACTTAACTCGGGATGGACCGACCAATTATAGGTGCAACTGATCCAACAGCAGTCCGGTGGAGTTGAGTGTTGTTTTGTTCTTTTGAACACTTTTTTGTTCCGTGTGTTTGGAAGTGGGATAATATTTAAGATTTAAAGTATTTTTTATTTTTTATTTAAAATATATTAAAATAATATTTTTTTTATTTTTTAAAATTATTTTTAATATCAACTTATCAAAACAATCTAAAAAATAAAATAAAAATTAATTTTAAATAAAAAATTTTAATTTTTTAAAAAATACAGTTTCAACCATATTCTCAAACACTATCAAAAACAAAAATTATAATGAAATGCTATTGCATGTATACTAACTTGACTATAATTTATCGATAAATTGATTGTCATAAAAGGTAGTGTTGGATTATTATCTTGAGATAAAAAGAATCGAAATAATAGAGATAAAAATGTGTTTAGTTAAAAAGATAAAGATATAAAAATAAATTTGTCTTTTGAATAATTTTGGAGTGAATTTTTATACTTCCAGAATAGGAGGTGCATGGAAGACATGTCTCTATATATAATATTTTTTATTCCTAAAATATCTTTGTGAAAAACTTTCAATTTCAAAATTGTTTATCTAAGACATGTAAGAATAAAAATGGTTATTATCATAGTTTTAAAACCCAAATCGGGGGTCGATCCAAGGCAAAGTTTGGGACACTGGTCGAGGCTCGAGTCATGGGTCGAGTTGATCCGGGTCAGCGTAAGAATAAAAATGGTTATTATTATAGTTTTAAACTTGATTCGGGAGTTGACCTAGGGCAACACTTGGGTCACGAGTGGAGTTGATTGTTGACTTGGGTCAATTTAAGGATAAAAGTAGTTCTTATCTTAATTTTAAGACCCGACTCAAGGATCAACTCGAGGTAAGGCTTATGTTATGTGTTAGAAGGGTTGATTTAAGTCAACATAAAATAAAAGTGGTTATTATCAAAGTTTTTAAACTTGATTCTAGGGTCAACCATGAGTAAGGCTCGGGTCACAAATTTAAAAGGTCAACGTCAATGTAATAATAAAAATTGTTATTATCATAGTTTTAAAACTTGACTCGAAAGTCAACCAAGGTAAGGTCCAAGTAACGGGTTGAGAGGGCCAACACAAGTTAACTCGAGTCAACATGTGAATAAAACTGGCTATTATCATAGTTTTTAAATCTGACTCGAAAGGTGACCCGATGCAAAGTTCAAGTAACTGATTAGGATGATCAACCCTACTGACCCAAAAAAAATCAAAACAATCTTGTTTTGACCAATTTTTTTTTCAAAAAAATTAACGAGTTTTTAGGTAATATTGAGGTTTTAAATAACCACCATCAAAGTCTCTCTTGCCTCATGGAATCCGTGAACACCAAAAAAATTTATTTTGATGGTCATAAATAGCTTGAACTACAACCTTTTCTCTTATCGCTAGAATCCATCAATTTCTCTCTCTACTCTTTTTAATTAGGGATTGAAAATATTATAAATAAATTTTTGTACCAAAACTATTATTTTTAAATCTAAAAGGACTTAAATTGTCTAATTTATGTTATTTTTAAAGTTTGAAGACCTAAGTGTATTTTTTAAAAAATTAGCATGCCACCCATGTTTGATATCTTTTTTATTTGAGTCCCTCTACTTTCAATTTCACCATTGCTTAAGAAATTAAAAGCAACTAATCTTTAATGGCTCAAAATAAAATTTTGAGAACCAAAATAAATTATTAAAAATACATAATATATTCATAATGTTTTGTGAGTATGTGATAAATGTTGGCTGATTAGTGTTTATCCCACCCCTTCATTTTTTTTATGTTTGTTTTTTAGATAACTTTTGTGGTTGTAGTTTGAAAAAAGTAAGTTTTAAAAATGTGTGGTTAGGTGTAGTTAGTTGAATTTAGATACGTGTTTGGTAAAAATTATGGTTGAGGTTTATGAGCAGCAAAAAAATATGTATAAGATGTTTGGTGGTTATGTGATTGTGGTTGTAGTTGCTTTTCAAAGTATTTTTTACTTGAAAATGCATTAAAATAATGTTTTTTTATTTTTAAAAATTATTTTTGATATTAGTGCATCAAAATAATTTGAAAACACCAAAAAAATATTAATTTTAAGTAAAGAAAAAAAATAAAATAAATTTAAATTTAAAAAAAAAACACTTTTAAAATACAAAAAAATAAACAATATTTTATAAAACTCAATTACAAAAATATATAAAAACTGCATTTTAAACTTAATATTTTAACGTAACTCGTAATATAAAACATCATTTGATATGTTATCAAATATCCTATTATGTTTTTTGCACCGTCATCTTAAAAGCTGAAGATAAACAAACGCAAGTAGAATTTTATCTCGATATTTGCAAATCTGCTTTAGCGAGAAAAAGGTAATTAAGAAAAAAAGGACGAGAACTACAAATATCTTGATCAACAAAGTGGATCATGCCGCAATGGTACGTGGAAATCAAGTTTGCAAATATTCTTCAGTCAGCCGAGTCTTCATGGATCAGAACATAGTAAACCAAACACATTGATTTCTAATCTAGACCTAAAGCCAACAAGAACATGTAGTGCAGACCTCTCTAATTCTCAAGTCTATTTATTTTCTTTAAACATGGAAGAAGCATAATTGTGCACCAGAAACAATTCACAGCTATAAGGACAAGTAGTGCAGACCATATGCCTGTTTCTGGACCCCAACAAGGACATCACAGATACCCTCAACTCTCTGGGGTCTTAAAGATCTTTTGGCTTTAAACTTATCATCTAGCTCTATCTGGTGGCTCTCTACCACTAGAGGTTGGACAGATGAAGGTCTTGCTTGCATTAGATCTATCAGGAAACAGCTTAACAGGAAACATCCCCAGCACCATTGGAGGTCCTCAACATCTCCTTATCTCACAAGGTCAGATTCCAGAAGTATTCGTTGAGTTGAAAAGCTTGGAATCCTAGGATTTATCCTACAACAATTTTTCCGGTGTGATCCCAACTTCTATGGAAGGACTTCTGCAACTCGAGAACTTAAATTTATCTTCCAATCAATTACGAGGAAGACTTCCTAGTGGAGGACCATTTGCAAACTTCACAGAATCGTTTTTCATGTCGAACTTGCAAGAACGATGGACTGTGTGGCCTGCCTCTAAGTTTCCCAACTTGAAAGAATGATAATGCTCCAAGATTAAATAAAGCCGAGTTGAAATTTTTTAGATACATTTTGCCATCTATTCTTCTTGCAATGCTTATTTTAATTACTGTAATCATAATAAGAACTCGAAAGAAGAATAGGCAACGCCCCAGCCAAGAAGGATCCTTACCACTCATTCATAGCATCACACAGAGAAAAAATTCATATCAAGAACTTTTAGCTGGAACCAATAAATTCAATGAAGGTAATCTTCATGGAATAGGAAGTTATGGTAGAGTACACAAATGTGTACTTTCAGATGGGATGACTGTTGCGGTAAAGGTCTTCAACTTGCAAGTTGAAGGAGCTTTCAAAAGTTTTGAGGCAGAACGGGAGATTATGCGCAACATTCGGCATAGAAACCTTTTAAAAATCATCAGTAGCTGCTCTAACACTGTTGATTTTAAGGCAGTGGTTCTTGAGTACATGCCTAATGGGAGCTTAGAAAAGTGGCTGTGCGTCTCAATAGCCAATAGGCAAGAAGTTCTGAAACAGAAGGAATTTCTGCAAGATATTTGGTCGATTCTGTAGTCATAATAGAATATACGGAACCAAAATATCTGCAAGATTCGTAGATTATAAGCCTTAAATGCAAGTAACGAAACCGCTATAAAAGTTGCATCTATATTATTAGCAACTTTGCAATAACTTCTCTGGTACACAGTTTATATCAAAACTCATCAAGACTGCGCTATTAGAGATGAAAGATTCAAGACTAATTGAGTGATGACTGAAATTGGGATGCAGTGGTTGCCAAAGATGAAGATTACAAATGAAAAATTCCAGTTAGTCACAGTGGCTCACCAGCAGGGATTAATTTCTTCAGCATAAATGAAACTGAAAATGGTCTGTGAAGTCATTTTGATCACCTTATTCGAATCTTCTGACCTTTTTATGGCACTCTTTGGCTCCTTGGAAAGAAATGGATAAAAGAGGAGAGACTTTCTGGCTGTAGTCCTTCGCTGGCCTGGCTAGAGGTTTCTTTTCTTTTTCTTTTTCATTAATTCTAACTGTAACTCTTGCTGGAGGCAAGAACACCCCACCTCTATGCATGCATGCCCATCCTTTTTGTCAGAAACCTCAGCAGAAATTTCTGCTGTTCAGAAGTTTGTGTTATCAAGATGGGTTCCTTGTAAAATTCATCACTACGAAACACTGTTGATGCCTCTCCATATCTGTTAGATGTTAATGGTCTAAGATATCCTGCTTCGATCCAGATTTGCACAACACAATCACAGCATCCTAAGACCTTCAAAGTTCAAAGACACTTACTTCCTAACATACGAGGACGAAAATTTCAGGAGATTATTCACCTGTAGCAAGGATCAATATCAAGACCAGACTTGAGAAAATTAAAGAAAGTTTTTTTCTTTATTAAGGTTATGTTTGGAAGTGAGTCATCGTGTTTCTATAAAGTTTTTATTTTTTTTAAATAATTTTTTTTATGTTTTTAAATAATTTTAATATATTGATATTAAAAATAAATTTTAAAAATAAAAAATATTATTTTAATATATTTTTAAATAAAAAATATTTTAAAATATAGTATAATAAATATTAATAATATTGTGAATATATATGGAAACAGATTCAGCCCATTATCTTCGTAAAGTAAGCTGCCACTTAGGCTTAGTTATCACACTGGGTTAATTAACTTGAAGCCCAATACTTAAAAGGGCAACTCAGTAATTAACCCCAAAAAATGGCATCTAGGGTTTCTTCACCGTCTCCTTTATAAGCAAAGTCCAAGACTCTCTCGCAGATAGCGCCAACGCCTTCATTCTTGCTTCCTAGCTGCACAAAACCCTAGCTTTTACGGGTTAATCTCTCTAACTCTCTAGAGGGTGAAATCATGGCGACGAACACAACAGCAGGAGCAACCCCAGCTCCACCTCGGGAGCTGTCGCAGAAAGAAGCTGACATTCAAATGATGTTGGCTGCTGAAGTCCACCTCGGCACCAAGAACTGTAATTTCCAAATGGAACGTTACGTTTTCAAGCGCCGCAACGACGGTTAGTTACTTATAATTACAAAACACGGAGTCAAATATTGTTCTTTTACTAGTGAAATGGTTAGTTTTGCGATTTTGTGTTTTGAAGTTTGTGTATTGTTCGTGTCTGAAAGAACAAGCTTTTTGAGTTCTAATCTAGTTTTGTCTTGATGGGATTTTGTCTTAAGTAATAAATTGGCTGTTTTTTTCATGTTTGGATTCTGGGTTTCTTAGGCTGTATATTTTCTGCTTTTGCTCTACAGTAGTTGTTAAAAGAATGGTATTTTTGTGGTTTTTGTCAAGAAAACGTGGGAAATAATAAAAATTTATTATTCTAATATGAAGTTTATTGTTGAATTTGAATAATGTAATATTGCTGAATTTTTTTTTCCGAAATTGCTTCGTAAAGAATTTCAACCATTGTATTTATGGGACTCAATCCACTCATTCAATGGTTGAGGATTTCGGGAAGATTTGGTGTCTGGTTGGTATTGCTCTTTGAATTATGATTAGTTGTTAATTAGGATAATGTAGCTCAATTAATGACTTGCAGTTTAGATAATGTATCTTAGAAGGGTTCTATTTTTATGTTAAATAAATCACTTGCTTTTAAGCAGATTTGCGCTTGTTGATATTTGGTTCTTGGTTGCTTTTCAAATGTATTTTGTTAAATTAGGATGTGATTGTTTATGTTTTTTTAGTTGCTCTGTATTTTTTTTGTTACAGGTATTTACATCATCAACCTTGGTAAGACATGGGAGAAACTTCTATTGGCTGCCAGGGTTATTGTTGCCATTGAAAACCCACAAGACATTATTGTTCAGTCAGCCAGGCCCTATGGTCAAAGAGCTGTTTTGAAGTTTGCTCAATACACCGGTGCTCATCCTATTGCTGGAAGGCATACTCCTGGTACATTTACAAATCAGCTCCAGACGTCCTTCAGTGAGCCTCGTCTTCTTATCCTTACCGACCCAAGGACTGACCATCAGGTGAGGCTAACAATCATTTATATCTCTTGTAGTTGATGGCTTGTTAGTGCTTTCTGATTTTCTTACTTTAACCATGAGTGTATTTTTTTTTATCTTGCAGCCAATCAAGGAAGCAGCCTTGGGAAATATCCCAACCATTGCTTTCTGTGACACTGACTCACCAATGCGGTTTGTGGATATTGGTATTCCAGCCAATAACAAGGGGAAGCACAGCATTGGATGCCTATTTTGGCTTTTGGCAAGGATGGTTCTCCAAATGCGTGGCACTATTCGTCCAGGGCACAAGTGGGATGTGATGGTGAGTTCCATATGGTTTTCTCTGTTTTTAAATTGCAATAAGACATAAATTATGTTCTCTGATTTGTATGCTCATGCCATTACTGCAATTGCATTACCTATTTTGCTACCACTGTATGGTTAATTTGTTGTTTTGATTGCTTAGGTGCATAACTCAATGAATGCTCATGCTTTGTTTTTTTTCTTTTCTGAAATGAGAAATCCTGAGTGCCTCCTTGTTTTTAATCTTTTACTTGTTAGGACCTTGTCAACATCAATTAGCATGCAATTTTATATCCTATCTCCAAGTTTTCTTATGTCCATTTGTTTTTCTTCTTTGGCAGGTTGACTTATTTTTCTACAGGGAGCCTGAGGAAGTAAAACCACCGGAAGAGGAAGATGTGGTTGCTCCTGTTGACTATGCACTTACTGGACCTGACTATATGGGTGGTGCTGCCGACAGCTGGTCTACCCCTGTGGCTGATAGTGGATGGACCAATGAGGCCTTGCCAATCCCTGCTGCACCTGTCACAACAAGCTGGACACCTGACCAAGGTATGAAATGTGTTTGCTTTGTTGATTAAGCCCGCTTGACAGAGATTTAGGTTGTTGAAGCTTTTTGTGTTGGATGCTGAATTTGTTAGTCTGTTCGCACTGGCTGCTACACATCTTAAGTTTTTCATGCCAACATCGTTTGCTTTAGTTTTGTTCCTAGCTTATACTTTTCATTTTCACAGCTGCTGGTGGATTGGATCCAGACTGGGGTGCTGCTGCTGCTCCTCCTCCTCCTCCCCCACAGCAAACTGCCAGTGCTGTGGTTGACGAAGGTGGTACCTGGTAGTGAAGCCTACAAGAGTTTTTACTTCGACCATGTGTTGTTGCAAGTTTAGCATAATTGTCAGTGAGTTTCGAGACAAATTTTATAGATTTTGGTGATGTTGGTATCTCAAATGATGCTAAATTTGTTATTCTCGATTGGCCTTAAAGCAACTTGCGAATTATATTCTTTTTATTGCTTAATGATTACTTAGGCATGCGAATTAGTTGAGAAGGCTTAAAATTTAAAATAATTGAAGCAAAGCAAGTTTGCTCGTGTAAAAACTTACTTTGGAAGAATTTGTATTCCATCCAAAAACAACTAAATCTGCTGTTGATGTAGACCACCTCATGTTTGAGAGCGAAATTTCAACTATAAAATCTAATTCTCATCTTCTTGTCTGATTTCCTATAACTGCCTCTTCAGCCTATGGTGGTACCATCCTATACTTTTAAGGAAACTTTGAAGCAAGGTTTCGAAGAATTCAACTCATCTTGTCTGATCAAACATGGACGATGGCGGATGTACAAGGATGACTGGTTTTGATCTTGTAATTACATATAACGATATATTAAAAAAAATTGAACTCGAGCTTATTGTTAATTTTCATGGTTTATATTTTAAAATGGTATGTATTGTCAAGCAGATCTTGGACAGCACCTAAAATATCAACCTAACAAGAAAGTTGGATTGAGTGTGTTTCAAATCTATTTTAAATTTTTTTATCCACTATTACATGTAATATCTGCGTTGATATAAAAAATGAACTCGAGCTTATAACTCCTAGAATGGACTCCTTCTACCATTTATTTTTGGTGTCTGGAGAAGCCTTTGGTGGGGAAATCTCCCCTGTTGGCTCAATCGGGGTCAGCTCTAACAAAAATTAAAGGTTGGTATGATGCCATACGATAGGGGTTTCAATCCAGCCGGAGCCACCGGACCAACGAGAGTGACCTCATCGGAGGGTTAAGAATAGGGTAGAAGCCGGTCTTCGGAAGTGGATAGAAGAAAGGAAATCCAAGCTTCTTCAAAACGGGGAAGCTGGATCCAGATGTGACTGAACGATCAACCTTTCCAGAAGACTGAGAGTCGGGGACTATGGCTTGAGAAATTGCAGTCTTTCAGGTTTTGAAGTATCTTGAAGACATCAACTCAGGCACCTGCTGAACTGTTTGTAATTTAAGAACGGACAAAAGGAAAGCACTCTTCTTGTGATGAAGTGCTCCGTGGAAGCTGTAAGAACTCGGGCTTCATAGAAATCAGGAGATCTCGGTCAAGCTTGGGCCTCTCTGCCGGCTGTTTTGCTTGTGGCTTTCTGCGGATATCGAAGGTCGGCCTGGTCGGTGAAAAAGACCTCTTGCGAGAAACTCTAGTGCCTTTGCTAAACTTGGCTAATCATGTACTTCTAAAGGATTGGTACTCCTTAGCACGCCATGGTCATTGTCAGATTATAACAGTTGTTAAACATGGGCTGGATTAGTGGACTGATAATCTGAGATTAAGAGTCTAGTTTTATCTTATAATTTTTTAATTGAATTAAATAAAATATTTATTTGATAAAATTATAAGATTAAGTTTTTCATTCGGTTGACCTGATTAAACCAATTCAAACCCAATTATGTCAACATCAAGGAAAAAAAACCAATTTTATTTTAATAAAAATAATTAATTTGATATTCTACAAATTAACTCAATGACTTAACAATTCAAGCTCTTTTTCTAATCAATTCTCGAATCAGGTCTAACAACAACTAATAATGTAGATCAAATTATTAAAAATAATTTTTTAAAAAATATATATGGATTGTTTTTATGGTACATTTGTCTTCCAGCAAAAACTGACCTAAATATACCAAAAAAAACATTAGGAACAAAAAGGGCCTAAAGCAGTAGACAAGCTCTACTTGTAAACTCTCTAAGATCTCCTACACATATTTTTCTAAAATCTGAAAAATAAGCAATTTTATTGCTAAATAAGCTCAATGTTAAGCCAATTTAATTGAAATTATATTTTCCTCAAAAGAGAGGCATTGAAAAAGAAGAAGAAGCATAAAATGCTAACTATATATTCTAGAACAATGCTTCTTAAGAAATCAATATAATTGTTGAATATTGTAAACAAACCGGTAAATTTTATTTTCAAAAGTTTTATCTAATCACTATCTATTAAATTATGAATTACTATTCAAAAGTAATTATCTATCTAAAAAGATCATGTTCCGGTGTCTCGTTAATTATCTTTTTAAATAACAAACTATATTTTTTATTATTTTATTTTATTCAAATATAGTGTAAGAGTGTCAATCTATTTATACTTTATTTGGTATTAAATAAAATAATTTGTTTTTCTTCTTTTTCATAACCATGCTATGCTATGCAAACTATTGGGCATAGTTTTTAAATCCGGCCCGGTCCAAGACCGAGGTTTCGGGTTTTGACCAGATCACCCGGGTCAATCCCTATTTTTTAAAAAAATTAAAATGGCGTCGTTTTAGTTAAAAAAACACAAAAATCAATGGGTTGCAACTGGGTTTTTGACCGAGTTTTGTCAGGTCAGTCGAGTCATATCAGATCATGATTTTTTTTATTTTTTTTCAACCCGACTCGGTTTCAGCTCCGAATCGGCCGGATACCATGTATCAAAACTATAGGTGCAAAAATAAAATTCGCAATGACGAAATAACTTTCAGTATTTGTACCCTGAAAATGAGCAGGCTGGATAAATTTTTGTTTTGTCTTAAGGGTATTATTATTTTATTTTATATTGAATAACAATAGTAATTATATAATAAACATTAGATATTCGAAATCTAATAAATATAATATAAATATTTAAAATTGTTATTCATTGAATAATGAATAAAATATAAATATAGTAAAAACATCCATTGTGAGCATGTACGATTGGGCTATAAGTTGGGCCAGGCTAATTGTGCATGGAGCTAGTTATTTTGCTTGGTCTCAGCAACCCAGTTTATAGTTTGGGCTTCAAGCCTTATATCTTATCACGGGCCTCGAGCGCTTCCTAATAAATTCTTGTCTTCTTCCCTTGAAAATGGGTAAACTCCCATCTTGCCCTCCCTATAAATACGATGGTATCTCATAAAAACAATTAAAACTAAAAAATAAACAGGGTCTAGTAAGTCATAATTAGTGGTTAAGCTGCTAAAAAGTTGACATTAGTAGTTAAGTAATTTATGATGGTATCTCATAAAAACAATTAGAACTTTCAAACTTATTATCATTGTACTACAATAAAGTTTTTCTTACAATTAGTAAAATAATAGTCCAATAAATTAAAAATGAAATATAATATAAAGGAAGATCAAACAAAATGCTAGCATACACACAATATAATATATTTTAATAACAATTTTTATCCTTCCATTGACCTGAAGTAACAGTTAATCCGATATGTGATTTAGGCCTTGTTATGGGTTAATTCTTAGATTGAATTTTAAAATTATAATAATAATAATCTTTGTCATTATATTGACATGCAAAAACCTTGTTCTTAGTAAATCTGTGAGTTAGATCATAACTTCTGAATCAAATTGATAAGCCAATAATAGAGGTTTGAGTTTTTTTAAAAATAGAGAAATAATTAACTTAGCTTGACCCATAAAAAACCCAAGTTGACTTGTGACTTAGGTAAAACTTGTTAATTTTTTTAAATTTTTTCGTGTTTTGATCCGTTTTATTTATTTTATGATTTTATATGAAGGATAATTTAATCATTTCATAAATAACAATTATTTTTATGTAGAGAGTTGAAGAAGCTTGTTATATTTTTTTTAGTGGAAAATTTCTTCATTAGTGAAATTTTGGACAAGATAAAAATTATTTTTTATATTATTCAAAAGTATCCAAACAACTTCACATAAAATTATGGTGATACTGCCCAAATGACTTGTACCTTCAACGATAACTGTTTCAAAATAAATTTTTTAATTGATTTAGCGTATAGCTTTTACCTTTGGTTTACATTGATTTACGAATAAAGAATAAAATTATACCTTTAACTTCTTAATTTGAAATACCGGAGAAAAATCTCAAAAATAAAACAAAATAAAGATAATAAAGTTCTGAACATCTATTCATAATACAAATCAAGTTATAAATATTGAATGATAAACTACGACAACTCATCTAAAAAACCCTCAAAATGGCAGTGATCACCAACCGATCTGCTGTTTGTTTGCCTGTGACTAAAATGTCTTCGTGGGTTCATTATACGTGAGAGTCCATTTTCCATGCTCTTCCCAGGTTCCATTTCCCATGCACTTCCCAGGTCACGATGAATCTATTCGGGCCAAGTAAAACTACACTGCTGTTTGTTATACGTGATCAACACAAAGGTCTGGATTTATGCCGATGAGATTCTTTTAAGATGACCGAAGGACTTCTGCTCAATGAATATACCTCTTGTCCTATGCTGAATGTTTGCCCTGTTTTTGACTGTCCATTCAGACTCCACTTGAGTATCTGGAGCCTGTTCTAAGGGAAGATATTCAGAAGGTATTTTGTGCATTTTTCTGCCTGTGCCTGCTTCTCTTCTGGCCCTCTGGCAACTGTTTGTTTGATTTAGCATTTTCTAATGTTTATAATTCTGCAGTTACGGGATGAAGTTGCTAAACCCGAGGCTCATAAAAAAACTGCCCTCAGTGAAGTAGCGATCCTCTCATTTCCACCTTTCTCGCTAACGTTTTTGTCTATGCTTCGTATTTTATCTCCTTTTTTTTGGCCATGTTTAATTGAAATGTTTCTGCTTCTGTTAATTTACACAAAGGTGGAGAGGTTGCTGCGTTGCCTAGCTATGAAGAAAAGGAGGAGCAATTTAAAGAGCAGGTAACCTGAGCACACCCTTATGATAAGAATAGTAGTGTATCCAACCTTAGAACTTGTATGTTTCTAATTGATATTGGTTTCAAGGGATTATACTTCTTTTAAAGTCCTGGTCTTTGATTTGTAGCTTGTTTTGTTTGCACAACTGATTGGAGTTACATTGGTAGTATGACATCCAGGCCAAATTCATCTATCTGAAATTGCTTTTTATGGATCACACGAACTGATATGTGGTTGATTATGAATAAAAAATGAGTAAAATTACAGGAGAAAACCACCTTTTCAAATGCATAGAATTGAAATTTTCTGTTGGTAGACTGATATGATGTCTTACACAGGTTGATCAACTGAGGCGACGGATTTCCGATTCTTTTTCTACAGGATTTTCTTTCAGCCTGTGGCAGGCAGGGAAAACAGTAAAAGAGAACAAGGACATGGATCTTCCTGCTCACAAGGTTTATTACAAGCCCCTTTCTTATGTGAAAATATATTATTAAACTTTCATTGTAAATACAGTTTGCTGTTTGCTTAAAGGTATGGTTGCCACCCATGTTTTGGATAGGTTATGAAACCACCAATGTTGCTAAATCGGGCTTCAAATTCAACAACTATTAGCATAAAAGCAGAACTGTGTGCACAGGTTCTCCTGATTTAAAACCACACTTTTTTTCTGTGTAAATAATCTGAGTTTCTATGGCTGTTAGTATAATAACAGGATCTTGTTTCAAATATTCATCTCTACCAGTTCAATCGTGCTTAGGGTCTCCCTAAAGTACTCAGAGACTACAGCTTGGACTTCTATTCAGTAAATCTTGGAAGCGAGCAACGTGAAAGATTTCAAGAGAATCCTAGAGGCAACGTGAAAGATTATGCAGATCAACTCTTCTCCAAATCACAAGTAGATGAGTAGCCCATTTGCTTGTCCATGTACCAAGACTAGAGCTTTTAGTGGCCATTTGTATCTTATCTTTAGTAGTTCAGCGCTCTCTCTCCCCACCACACGCATTCCACAGAGGCTTGCTCTGGGATATTTGTCAACCATCCTTGCCAATCAAATTAGTGATTCTCAGGTGAATTTGGGCTTAGAAAAACGATAAAAATCACAGGATTGATGCCAAAAAAAAAAACTTGTGAAGAAACTGGCTCAAGAACAAAAATGGCTTGTCAACAGAAATAATATGATGTATGCTTCATTTGCTAAAAAAATTGAGTCCAGAGACCCAATATGTACAAACTACAATCCCATACAAAGCATTGCTGCTTTTGTATAATTTCCAAAAAGAGGAACCCAGAAACACTGACGGCAATGCGATTCACCTTTTGATTGATGGGTTCAGGAAAGGCAAAATCTAAAACTATATCCTGTGTAATGGTAATTTCTCCTTATTGGATGCAACAGTGCAATCTGCTATTTGTAAAAATAAAATGGCAATCACAGCTGCCTGATTGAGCTAAATAATGAATCAATCTGACCAAATATAGTGAGTATGAAGCGAGCAAGAGATGTACGAAACCAGTTGGAGGGCCTTTGGGAGATGGTTGAAATTGAGCTATCGTCCAACCCCAATGGTTTATATGCGATAAAGAAGTCCATAGCATCTGGGTTTTTCCCCATTCAGCTAGGCTACAGAAGAATGGATCCTACAGAACTGTGAAACATCCCACAGACGGTTCACTTTCACCCCAGCTCAAGGTTGTTGTGGGTGCTTCCAACATGGGTTATATACCACGAGTTGGTTCTTACTTCCAAGGAGTACATGAGGCAAGTAAAGGAACTAAAGCCAGACTGGCTGGTAGAAATAGCTCCCCATTATTACCAGATGAAGGATGTTGAAGATCCTGGGTCGAGGAAAATGCCAAGAGGGCTAGGACTAGCATGATAGCAGCTGGGTTCATGTGTTTATTTCTTGCCTCAAGAAGGTATTTTATATTGTTACAATATACACAAAGATGACAAAATCTTGATAAATTGTTCATATGCAGAAACAACTCAGTTATGCTCTCACCAGGCCCGTAGATTCCCTATTTTGAAGAAATTGTATCAGTTATATGCATGAAATTCTGTATCTAGATAGGCTATTGAAAAAATAGCTGCCTCCCTGCCTCTCTATACTTGAATGACATCTGAATATCTTGAAATCATGCCATTGCAGTCTTACGCCTAGACAAGGAAGACAATATTGAGGAAATGCTATTCTCCTCGCTCATGGATGGAATTGTTGCTGCTGCTGTTGCATCTTCCGTAGATAGAAGCACAAGAGCTAGCATGGACCCTCTTGCCTCGAGAACATGGGAAGTGGTAATAGTTGGTTGATAATATTTAAATAAAGTATGTATACAGTGCTGGTATTGCATATTTCCTGCATACAGATCTCAATCCCTTTTTTTTTTTTTCTAAATGGATTTTGCATAAAATCAGAAGTGGTAATAGTTGATTGATATTATTTAAATAAAGTATGTATACAGTGCTGGAATTACATATTTCCTGCATAGAGATCTCAACCTCTCTTTTTTTTCTAAATGGATTTTGCATAAAATCAGAAGATGAGGCAGGTAGGTCTCTTTAGATGCTACACTGCTAACACCATTGCAGTGCAAAAGCATTACGGGAGCAGTTCATAGCAGAGCATTTTGGCTATCATTTGCCTTCAATGTTTTCTTCAGGAGGCTCAGGAGTTGATAAAAGGGAGGTCATCTTTTCACTGGAGAATTGCGGAAAATACAGGGACGGCAACAGGGGTCGCTGTGGGGCCGGCGGGTGCTGTAGGAGGGACAGTTGGTATAGTTTTGTCTGCGGCTGCCACAGGAATGAGGCGATTCGTGGGTGGTAACAGCCATAGATTCATAGTTGTATTTCAATGGATACGTCAGGGTATGGTGTCCAATTTCATGGATGCTTGGTGATCCGTCATGCTTTCTTTTGCTGTCTTCGTTCTTGATGCTAGGCTCTGGATG
>Ga0325411_1003547_pt1 | contig 17626 bp, 12 predicted proteins | sample PopdelMetagenome_13_FD_206181 | JGI IMG/M metagenome (GOLD analysis project Ga0325411, IMG submission 206181) | Populus deltoides microbial communities from Bellville, Georgia, United States - Xylem-PdIQD-R4 | ecosystem: Host-associated > Plants > Phyllosphere > Stem > Wood/Secondary xylem...
TTTAACAATTTACAAACAAATACAATCTTACAAAATCTAAAACAAACCATAACAGGTATAGAATTATACATTCATATACTACAAGTTTGTTTGAGAAATAACAATAAAACATGTACATCTACTAACACAATACATATACTAAAAAAACAATAAAATTGACATTTAAATGTTAAAATTTAAAAAGATAGAATTATAAAAATTGATAAAATCCGTCGGTAAATGAGAACACGGATGCTGTGACCACAAAACTTCAAGAAATATAACTTGTTGTGCTAAGATGAGGGATATTTTTGCTTGGGGGGGAGGGGGGCTGATTGTTTACAGATGGGGAGAGTTGGGATTAGGAAGAAGAAGGAGAAATAGGGGAGGAAAGGGTCGGCAAAGAGGGCATATATTAAATTTTTCCATCGGTTTCACCAACAGATTTTCTGTCGGTGATTCCGTCGGCTATTCTGATAGAAAAATCGACACTTCACCGTACAAATCAGCCATTTCAAATCCCTCGGTGATTCCATCGGCATTTCAAGCGGTGAACCGGTCACGTCACCATATGGATCTGCCATTTCGAATCTGTCGGTGATTCCGTCGGCATTTTAAATGGCGAACCAATCACGTCACTGTACGGGGTTGTCGTTTTGAATCCGTCGGTGATTTCATCGGTAAAAATAACCCTGCCAAAACCTCCACATCAGCGACCCGATTTTTTTTTAATTCGGAACGTTTTTCGTCCGTAATTTAGTCGGTAACTACCGACGGAAAGTGTCCATTAATGCTTTAGGTGATGCGACTAGGATCAAACCTTTGTCAGGATAAGGACACCCCATTGGTGGAACAAGTAGGTGGTTTTCACCTTCCTCTTTCATAATGCTAATTTATGAAATGTTTTATTATGAATGTTATAATATCGTGTTAGTATCAATACCAAGCCGTTAAGGGAGTATTTAGTGATGAATAAATCATTAGTTTCGGCTGATGGCATCCTAAGTGGATAACTGAGATGAACAAATGATTAGCTTTGGCTAATGGCATCCTAAGTGGATGATCGGAATGAATAAACAATTGACTTCAACTAGTGGCATCCTAAGAGGATAGCTGAATTTGGGAATTATGAGTTAGTTTCAAGAATTGATAGGTCATGTGTACTATGTTTTGTATATAACAAGTATATGAAAGAACTACGATTGTTATGCTTTAAACAAAGCATAACGTTAATGCTTTTACTAAACTATTTAATTGCTTATTATTAATTATTTATAATTCTTGTAAATATTTGAACTACTGCAGGAACGTCACACTAACGAGATGCCTAAGAACCCTATTACATGGGAACCCACTTTTGTGAAGAATCATGTAGTCACATTTTAAATTACGATGTATTTTATATGAATAAAGTGTACTAAATGTAAACTATTATTCAATACTTTTGTTTAAATGCGTGATGTATATTAGTAGTACAAGAATGCAAACTTATGATTATATACATATATTATAATGTTAACTTGTAATCATGCAAACATAATATTATGTGTATGTGTAAGAATCACTAATGAAATGTTGATTGGTGTTTTGTGTATGGATTGTACCTTGATAATGAGCGGAAACCAGTTTATCAATTCCCGAAATGATATTGTGTTTTTAAAAAAATTATTACTGTTGTTTTGGCTTTGAAAAGTCGGGTTGTTACATCTAGGCTCTAAAAATCAGGTCATATCCTTTATTTTCTTCTTATTAGTTTCAACTTCCTTAGGTTTAGTTGTCTTTGATTCAATTTTTGATTATTTCATATCTAAAGCTTAATAATTTGTGTCTAGGGTTCCTTAAGAAAAAAAGTTTTATTTTAGTTTGTTGTTGTCTCATAATATAGTAGCATAAAGAGTCAAAAAGTCAAAAAGTCACTTTTGTTGATTCTACCACAATACACAAACAAGGGATAATTTAGACCAAACCAATTCTAAAAATTCTCAAATTTTATATACTGGTTCTAGGAATCCTAATAGCACCCCATATATAATTTAAGCTTATTTGGAGATCATTTTCTATAGTAAAAAAGGTCAGGATTAAAACTTATCGTAATAGGTCAAATTCGTATAAGAAGGGAATTTCAGGTCATATAAATTCTGAAAGCTCTCAAATTATATATATTGGGTTTTACAGTTCTAGTCGCACCCCATATAAAATTTTAGGTCATTTGGAGTTCGTTTGCTATAGGAAATAAATTCATAATTGGAGCTTCTCGTAACAAGTCTAATAACATCATAATTGATATATTTAGGTGTCATTTATTTTTTTTTTATATAATCTTTGAATCTTCTTTTTTTCATGTCTTAAAAAACACCTATTTTTCATACAAATTCACTTATTATTCGTGAAATTGTAATTGTAGTTGTCTTTGAATGTTTTTATATTTTTCTTACTTCTTGATTCATAAACACATATTTGGATACGCTGCTATGGCTATTATATTTGGTGTTGATTTCAGTTCCACAAGAGTCGAAGAAAGGTAAGACAAGAGAAAAAAGGCGTAGTGAGCATAATGATTATGAGAGGGTTCAAATTAGGCCTGAGTGAAGAGAATTTAATGTTAGAAGGGTTGTTAGACGAGTTAACACTAATGTGGATAAGTTTGTGGCTACTAAAGCGAACATAAGTGATGTTGATTTTGAAGGCGTGTCCATTGGAAATGGGGAATGTTTTGGACAACAATGAAATTGTAAGTTTGTAGGGGAAAAATATGGTGATAATTTTGCCCAGAAAGGTAATTATTGGTATTGGGACCATAATGTTGAGTTAGGTGGAGGTTTGAGTATAATTAAGCTGAAAATATTGGCTTTTTAGGAGAAGAATGATCCAGAAGTTTATTTAGAATGAGAGAAAAGGGTGAAGTGGATTTTTTAGTGTAATAGTTATCTGGAGCCTAGAAAGTCAAGCTTGATGTGATTGCTTTTATTGACTATGCTATTATGTGGTGGGATCAATTAGTGACAAACCGCAAGAGGAATTATGAGAGGTAAATTGATACTTGGGATGAGATGAAATCTCTTATGAGGAGGAGATTTATACACAGCCACTATTATAGAGAATTGTATCAAAGGTTGTAGAGTTAGAGTCAAGGTATAAAGAGTGTTGATGAGTACTTTAAGGATATGAAAATTGCTATGATTCGAGCTAATGTTGAGGAGGATAAGGAGGCTACTATGTCTAGATTCATGAATGACCTTAATCATGATATAGCTCATGTTATGGAGTTGCATCATTATGTGAAGTTGGAGGAGATGATGCATATGGTCGTGAAGGTGGAGAAACAACTTAAACAGAAGGGTACCATTCGATAAATCCAACCATTAGGACCCTTGAAACCTTGGAAACCCAATTGGAAGGCTAACACCGGGGGTGGTCCATCACAATAGAATGAGAAGGGTAAGATTGAATACCCTAAAGAGAAGAAAGACACCTCGATCGTTTTGAAAAGGTAATAATGTTATTTCTACTTCTCGTAATCGTGACATTAAATGCTTTTGTTTTATGGGTTTTGGTATTGCTTCATATTATCCAAAAAAAAAAGAATTATGGTTATGAAAACTAATAATGAGGTTGAGACTGATAGGGATGATGCAAAGAAGAAGATGCCACCTTTGAAGGATGTTAATGATGTTTGTGCTAAGTATCCAGTTGAGGGAGAGACACTTGTGGTGAGGAGAGCAATGAATATGCATGTCAAGGTGGATGATTCAGAAGGTCAGAGGGGGAACATATTCCACTTGAGATGCTATGTTCATAATAAGCTAGGTTAATTATAGATTATGGTAGTTGCACTAATGTAGCTAGTACTGAATTGGTGAGAAAGTTGAACTTGCACATTACAAAATACATGGTTGAATGATGTGGTTGAATGATGGTGGTGAAGTGAAAGTGAATAAGCAGGTTTTGGGTGCTTTTCTATTGGTAAATATTGTGATGAGGTTTTATGTGATGTTGTGTCAATGCATACTAGTCACTTGTTTTTTGGTAGACCATGACAACATGATAAGAGAGCTATACATGATAGAGTGACAAATAAATATTCTTTAAGATGAATGAAAGACTTATAACTCTTGTATCTTTGACACCTAAGCAAATATATGAAGAGAAACTGAAATTGAAGAAGGAGAATATGGTCGAAAAAGAGAGCTTGTATATCAAGGGGACCTTTTTTGCTAACAAGGTTCATCTTGGTTTTGAAAATAGTGCTATTTTTTGGTCTAGTACTGATTTATTGACCTTAGAAGATGTTTTCCATGATATAGATTCAAGGTCAAATCTTTTTAATTTACAGGGAGGATGATACAACCCAAGTCAGGTCTGAATTTGGCCTTAAAATGTTTGTTGACCAGTTTTTCAAGATTGGACATATCTCTCAAACCATACATTAGAACAAGCTAAAATCTTACAAAGATATACTAGTTATATGGAACTATATCTTGGTAAATGTTCAGGTAAAATGGACTCGCAAAACATATTATTTTAGAGGGACGAAGTTACTAGACAAATCTTGTCAAACCTGCCACACTAGACCTTTGTGTATTTTTCGGAGCATATATGGAGTTACATATGGAATTTTGCTATGAATCAATTTGAGATGGAAACTAGAAATCACAAACTTTCTTACCATATATATTAGACCCAATAATTCATCCAGACAAGAGAGAACAACGTGTTTGAAGTCAAGACTGAAAAACTGCCAAGAATGTGAAAAAATTGAAGATTCAGGTTACATGGAAGAATTTTGGCATGAAAACTTTGTTTTTATTATCCTATTTTATTTATTTATTTAATGTTGAATAATTATTTTTTTATTTGGGTTGGTTTTGGCTCACTAGACATTGTTTAGAGGTTTATTTATTCTTAGACTTATGTTAGTTGATTATTAGTTTGGGCCCATTAGCTTGCAACCCAGAAGGAGTCCATTAGAGTTAGTTAGAGGAGACTATATTTTTTTTAGCTGTAAATTTCAGCAGCAAATTGGAGAATAAACATGCATTTTTTTTTGTTTGTTTGTGGCAAAACAACCTTTCTTTGTAGAGACAAAGACCATACACTGACTTTTTAAAGATTAATTGGCTTCGTGGTGTCATTTGGATACTTGGGGTTCTTAGATACAAGATTATATCTAGGTCCAACTCTTTTTCTAATACCTTTGATTCTTAGGTACAAGGTTATCTTTGAGTTAAGATTCTATTAAACCTGATTTTTAGTTTTTCGGGTTGTTATCTACTTTGTTGGGGGTTGTTTGACCATATGATCAAGAGGTTCACATCAGTTCTGTAGTTAATGTGTTTTTTCTCTAGCTTCTCTCTAAACTCTCTCTATATGATTTCTAAGCCAGTTTCTCCCCACCAAAAATCACTTACATGCACTCAAAGCTCATAATTTTTATTGGTGAAAGAACTTTCATGGTGTTATGGTTGGTGCATGTAAGGGAGAAAAAAAGGAGTGTGTTTTGTTCCAATGTATTTATAATCCTTTCACTTAATGCCTTACGCCTTATTTAGCTATACCACATGTCATAACCTATTTTTGGGTCCCCGCGCAAAAAGGAAATAAATTGAAAAGAAAAATAAATAAATAAATACAAAAAATAAAATAAAAAATATTATCAAAAAATAATAACAGTGAAAGACGATGTCAGAACGCCCTAAAAATGGTTAAAAATTGGTTGATGAGGTTTAAAAATACAAAAATTAAAATTTGACAGTATTTTGTTGACTGATGAGAGCCCTGTTGACAAAAAAAATTCAATTTGAGGAAGAAAGGTCCAAAATCAGATGTTTATTGACTCAATTAAATTTAATTGAAGGTTTAATTGAATTTATGGAGGTTTTGATTGCAAGAAAAAATGATTTTGGAGTTAATTTGGGCTTTAATTTGAAGAAATTCAAGTTTTGGGGTCAAAATAGGATTTTTGAGAGTTAATTTGGTCAAATTAGGGGCTTAATTGCATAAATATTGAAGTTTATGGCCAATTAGGGACTTAATTGAAGAAATCCGAAACCAAGGACCAAACTTGAAAAGGCGCGTAAATATAGGGGCCAAATTGAAGAAATTAGAAGTTTATTGATCAGTTGAGGGTCAAATTGCACTAATTCAAGACCAAGGACCAAAGTGAAAAAGACGGCCAACTTTAGGGCCGCTGTTGGATTTTTGGCAGGGATGTAATTGCATTGTTTTTAATCAAAATTGCAATGGAGGACTCGATTGAACAAATCACAAATTGAAGACTGATTTGGACTTTGCACGTTTTGCCGTCTTTTTTCTTTTAAATGAAACAACGCGTTTTGTCCAAAACAACGCCGTTTTATATACTCTTCACCAGAAAAAAGAGAGGCCGAAACAGTGCCATTTTGAACGGCACTGTGAGTCTTCTTCTTCCCCTGGACGCGTGAAGCAGGGGAAGAAGAAGATTTTTTCTTCCTTTGTCACTGCCACCGACTCCTTCCAAAAAGACGCTGACCCCTTCCAAAAAGACGCCAACCACTTTCCACGTGTTGGAGGGGAGGTGGAGGGGCGGCAGCACAGTGTTCGCCCCGTCCATATGTCTCCCTTGTTTTTGCCTATAAAAACAGGGGAGCAAAAAAAAAAAAGACAACGAGAGAGAGGGCAGAGAAGAGAAATAACAAAAAAGAGAAGAGAGACGACAGAAAAGAGAAGAGAGAGGGCAGAGAGAATAAGAGAGAAAGAACAGGGGAAACGAGAAGAAAAAGAAAGAAAAAAAACAGAGGACGAAGAGGAAGAAGAAGGAGAAGCACCGCCGGCCACCACAGTCCCTCCACCGCGACAACAGGGCTGCCGCCGCCATCAGCATCGCCTCGACGCCACCGCAGGTCAACCTTCTTCCCTCTCCTCATCCACCTCCTTCTTCTCCTTCTGCGTTTTCCTCTCCACTGTTCACGTTGCATGTAAACAGTGGATAGGTCCACTGTAATGGGTTGGTAACGCCAGCCTAGCCCACGTAGTTGGGCCAGGTTCGGCCCTGCCCATGCATTTGGACCGAGTCCGGCCCATTTCCAAAAAATAAAAAAAAATTGTTGAATATTTGTGATTTCCTCACTTTTTTTTATTTATGTTTTGTTTAATCTCGATTTATTTTTTTTTGCCATTTCAACAATACGAATATGGTATTAAAATACCTGGTTTTCGTCAAAACTTCCAAAAATACAAAAAAAATTAAAAAAGAAAAAAATGTTTTTGTGCATACGGCCAAGTTCTCAAAGCTAAAAAATCATATTGTGTTTTTCATATACCAAAAAACAATGTTTTAGCATGCATTTTGGCTTTAATAACCAGTTTATTAAAGTCAAGAGAACACTGACCAAAATTTAAAAAACAACAAAAATTTTTTTGTTTGTCTTTTAGTATCCGTGGTATGACATTACACGTAATACGTATTCTGTATATAAATTCTGTTTTTTTCCGAATGTAAAACGGTTAGATTTTACTCCATTAAGATAAGAACCTTCTTATTGAGGAGGGCTTTTCTTGACCCTTTAGATGGACCAACAATTAGAAAATGCAATAAGACCATAATTTTTATCAGACATTAAAACAATGCAGCTTACCTAAAGTAGGGCATAGTTGGGGTGCTAATACATTCCCTTTACGCAACCAATCTCCGTACCCGATCTCTGAGACCAGTTAGGGTTCCTAGTGACCAGAATACTAGGTGGCGACTCCCATTCTATTTTTCCATGGAAAAAGACAAGAATTCTTTGTCTTACCATATATTGCCAAATAGACCATTATGTTTTCCCTGAGATGGTGGACGACCACCGCGACACCACACACGTGTGACAGAATGGCGACTCCATTAGGAACCTTGTGGACTAAGCTTTGTTTTGTCTGATTTTTGTGTTATTGTTGTGGTTTGCGTGTTTATTTTTAATATGCATTTTCTTTATTTATTTCTTACGCGCTTTAATTTCTGTACGTATTTGTTCATGCATTATATAGAATTGCATCATGCATCACATGCTTTAATTTTTTGAAAGCACATACAAGCTTTTAAGTTAGGTGGGGAATTAATCATCTACCTTATGACTATTAGTCAGGGTTTAGATGTGTGAAACACCCAACTCATTTCTGAGTGTCTGCTTGGTAATGGTGGGTATACATGCCTTAATCATTTCTTGCAACGCCCCTATACTCTCTTTACGAAGATCGTCACTGGGCAGATATGAGACCTTTTTGAAACCAGGTAGAAAACCTATCCATGTTCACATAATGAATAGAACCTGTTCTTAGGTTGTATATGCTACTTTTAGTTACATTAAGACAAGCCCTTCTTGAAGCATCTTGAAATCAAGACTTGTAGGTGACCCAATGACCGTCACTCAGAAAATTTTCATTGTAGAGTTTGGGCAAGAATCAAGATTCTTGTTTTATCATGCAAGAGTTACGATCATATGTCACCCCTCGAAGGACAAGTTTATCATATAAATTACATGTTCATACATTTAACATACATACCGCAGATTGAAATATATGTCCCCAAAAAGTCTACAACACCCGACTTCGAGCAAAAAATATGGAAGATGAAGAGTGTGCTTAACGTGATGCCTATTTTCAAGAAGAGTTGGAGTCTCTGAAGACAAGTGTAGCTCGCCTCACTAGCTTACTCGAGCAAACACTGAGAAATACCTCTGGTGAAGGTCCTTCTAATCGACCGGTCACCTTTAATTAGTCTCCGACTACAATTCAGCTTGAAGAAAGAATGAGCGAACATGGTCAAGAGCCTCAACAAAAACCAACATTTGTGCAATCAGCAACACCTGCACTAGCCCCGACAGTTATGAAGGCATCTGCTATTGAGTCCTACATGGCTAAGGCATTTGATAACATTGATCAATATAAGTTAGAGGCGCTGGAAGCTAGACTCAAAGTCATTGAAGGGGCAGACTTATATGATCCAGTAAGGGCAGCAAAGATGTGTCTGGTCCCAAATGTGGTGTCCCAAAGAAATTCCGTGTTCCTGAGTTCATCAAATATAGTGGAACATAATGCCCCATAACTCACCTCAAGTCCTACTGCAATAAAATGACAGAGGTAGTACATGATGAAAAACTATCGATGCACTTTTTTCAGGATAACTTAAGTGGGGCAACATTGAGCTGGTATATGAGATTGGATAACACAAAAATCCAGAGATGGAAAGATATGGTGGATGCTTTTGTCAAGCAGTACAAGTACAACATGTACATCACTTCCGATAGAACCAGCTTGTCCAATCTAGAGAAAAAAGACAAAGAAAACATAAGAGAATAAGCTCCAAGATGGCGGGAATCAGTTGCTCAAGTACATTCCCCACTTCTAGACAAAGAGATGGTCTCTTTATTTGCCAACACACTCAAAGCACTTTATTACGAGCATGTGATGGGGAGTTCGACCTAGCAATTCACTGATGCTGTGGTAATGTGTGAACGCATAGAGCAAGGCATCAAGAGTGGTAGAATTTTTGCACCTACCGAGAGAAGAGGCTTCGAAAGAAAAGATGTCCACCATGTTGAAGATGGCTATAGGGGTAGGAAAAACTCATCCCAAAACTACCACACTTCATCCTAGATTACCAACATCAAAAACCCTGAGCCCCATAACTTTCAAGCCAAAAGCCAAATTGGAAATTACCAAAGGGTTCAAGAACAATTACCTTCATTACCACTACCCCTGAATAAGATGTACCAGAAGCTATTAAGCATCGATCATATAGCTTCAGAACCTCTGTCACCTATGCAGCCACCTTATCCTAATTGGTACAAGCCAAAGCTCAATTGTGAGTACCATGCTGGTATTGTTGGGCATAGCATACATACCTGCAACGCCTTTAAAAGAAAGTATCTGCAATTAATCAAGGTCGGGTGGATAGAATTTGAAGACACTCCTAATGTGAACACGAATCCTCTACCGAATCATGCTGGAAGCAGTGGATTAGAAAAACACTAGCAATGGAATGTTTGGGGAACCTGAAAGCATCAATGGTCCAGCATGGGTGCGGAAATGATAACATGAATTTTGAAGAACTCAAATTTTGGTCGTGGTGTTGTTCTACATCGTTTTTGAGTTTACCGGTACATAACTTTTGGGGAGAAGGCTAGCCTAGGAATAGATTCACTAAAATAGAGGAATGAAGCCTGCCTTCTTATTGTCTTTTGTTTACTGCTTTTGAACAAGACTTTCTCTATCAAATGAACTTTTCTTATTAAATAAGATCATGTGCGTTCCTGTATACATATCACATTCTTCTTTATTGTTATTACATGTAAATAACATTTTGAGCACAACTTTTGCTCATAAAACTACAACACGAAGAATCCTTCGGTGTTTTCCTTTCTTCCAAAACCATACATAATCTCATATGTTTTCAAGTATTTTTTTTAGACCTCCAAAGTGAGTACAAAAACAAAAATCATGTTGGTATTTGTCCAGAACAAATGCATTATGGAAATTCAAGTGATTCCTTAGATAGATAAACATATACCTATAAAACTTGAAAGAAAAAGACAAAACAAAAAACAAAAACAAAAACAAAGAAAAAAAACACCATGAGGTGACTCAAAAGCTGAGTTTTATTTGAATGAATAATCAATTTGCATACGTACTTGAAAGCAAGGCTTACCGTTCCTCAATGCATGCGTTTGAGATGAGGAAAGACCATTTTTGATAATCCTTTCACAAGGCTGAAATATATCCTTTGCAGTCCCATGTTGAGCCGATTACTTTTTGAAATAACCTTGGCTAGGATCACACCCCACATTGGGGGGCAAGTGTGATAGACATAGAAAGAACCTCAAATGATTGAATGTGCCCAAACAACACTGGGGGGCATAAAAGAAAATTCTCAATGATCAAAGCGGCCCACGCAAAGCTGGGGCATGATAAAGAAAAAACCAAAAGGTTCAAAATATTTGAGCTTCTCATAAAAACAATTGAGGGAATTATGCTCAACCAAACAAAAAAGAAGAAAACAAAGAGAAAGAGCCTAAACCCAACATTGGGGGGCAAGACAAACCATTTTGGAAAGAAATTCAAAAGAAAAAGGTCAAGAAACAAGCACAAGTGATCCTTAGTTTTAAAATCCTTTAAACACCTTTTGAGCCCGCATAATCCTTTTCTTCATAACCAATAGCCAAATTCTACATTACATACCTGATAAAGCCCTTTCTGATCAAAGGCAAGCAATCTGGATCAGTAGGCAGTGCTTTATCGTGCGGGTCAAATCATTATTCATGCAAATAAAATAAAGCTTTGAACCGATTCGGTTCTCAATAACCCTCAAATTGAAATTTAAACCTTTTATGACCAACTAGATGTCACTTCATCTTTAACCCAAAAGCAAAATAAAAGCTTTCATCACTTCAAGAAACCTGTCTATAGGAATCACTTGAATTCTTTAGAACAAGTTTATTTTGAACCAATGTCAAAATTATTTTTGTGATTGGAATAACTTAGAAGTTCCAAAAATTTTGCATGAAAACATTTCCTTATACAAAAAACCCAAACTTACTTTCACATATCCTCATCCCCAAACCTAAATTGAACACTTGGGGGGGCATGATTCAAGCTGGGGGGCAATCCAAAAACACATGGTAGGGCTAGCTCCATGACTCCTTGTTCTAAGAAAAATGTCGGGCAAAATTGGCAACCCTTAAGATAAAGGGTGGAGGACAAAAAGGTATGACGACATCAAATCCTTCCTAGAGGTCAAGATCACAAGATGTGACTCGAGTATGCAAGAGTGGAAAGGCCATCGAAGTTTACTATCAATATTCCACTTTTGAGAAAAGAAAGACTCCATGAAGAAATGGGGACCTATATTTCTCAGGTAAGTATACATGCATATCAATCATAATGCATTTGCTTTTAACATTGACAGATCAGTGTTTCACCATCAACTTTTTGGTAGTGCGTTTTCTAACCCTACCTCCTTTCGAGTTCGCCTTTGTGCCCTCACCTCGTTTTGAGTGCGCCTTTGAGCCCTCACCTTCTTTTGAGTGCGTCAGTGCGCCTTTGAGCCCTCACTTATTGGGTAGTGCGTTTTATAACCCTATCTCCTTTTGAGTGCGCCTTTGAGCCCTCACCATCCAATTTTTAGGTAGATCACCGATTACAATTCAACCAATTCTCCATGTTTTTATCTGGGTAGGTCACCCATTACAATGAGACCATTCCTTCACTTGGGTAGGTCACCCCATTACAACACGACCACTCTTTCTTTTTCCATCTGGGTAGGTCACCCATTACAATTCAACCATTCTCCATGTTTTTATCTGGGTAGGTCACCCATTACAATGAGACCATTCCTTCACTTGGGTAGGTCACCCATTACAACACGACCACTCTTTCTTTTTCCACTTGGGTAGGTCATCCATTACAATTCGATCAATTCTCCATGTTTTTTTTATTTGGGTAGGTCACCCATTACAATGAGACCATTCCTCTACTTAGGTAGGTCACCCATTACAACACGACCACTCTTTCTTTTTCCACTTGGGTAGGTCACCCATTACAATGAGACCATTCCTCCACTTGGGTAGGTCGCCCATTACAATACGACCACTCTTTCCTTTTTTTCTATTTGGGTAGGTCACCCATTACAATTTGACCATTCTCCATGATTTTTTCCTGGATAGGTCACCCATTATAACAAGACCACTGTTCCTTTTTCTACTTGGGCAGGTGGCCCATGAAAAGAGACCACTTTGAGTCTGCTTGGGCAGGTCGCCCATGAAAATAGACCAGGGTAAGCGTGAGTGTGTGGGTTGGTCACCTCTGAAAATAGACCACTTTAAGTATGTGTGGGCAGGTCGCCCATGAAAATAGACCAGGGTAAGTGCGAGTGCGTGGGAAGGTCGTCCGTGAAAATAGACCATCTTTCTTAAAAAAAAAGGGTTTGAACACATAGATTTTTGGTTCCGGTTAGAGGGGTTGGTGAAAGGAATCTCAGTCTATCCTAACCACACAGGATTTTTGGTTCTGGTTAGAGGGGATTGGCGAAAGGAATCTTAGTCTATCCTAACCATACAGGATTTTTGGTTCTGGTTAGAGGGGATTGGCGAAAGGAATCTTAGTCTATCCTAACCACACACAGGATTTTGGTTCTGGTTAGAGGGGATTGGCGAAAGGAATCTCAGTCTATCCTAACCACACAGGATTTTGGTTCTTTTTGGTTCTGGTTAAAGGGGATTGGCGAAAGGAATCTCAGTTTAGCCCAACCACACACAGGACTTTGGTTCCGGTTAAAGGGGATTGGCGAAAGGAATCTCAATTTAGTCCAACCACACACAGGACTTTGGGTCCGATTGAAGTTTCAGGTCAACCAAATGTCGAGAAGATCAGTTTCGGAAGACCAGTTTTGTTTATCTTTACAAAACTTACTACGCAAAATCTTTGCTCTATAAGCTTTGTAAAGAGGGGGGCAACTATAACCCATTTTTAGGTCCCCGCGCAAAAAGGAAAAAAATTGAAAAGAAAAATAAATAAATAAATACAAAAAATAAAATAAAAAATATTATCAAAAAATAATAACAGTGAAAGAGGATGTCAGAACACCCTAAAAATGGTTAAAAATTGGTTGAGGAGGTTTAAAAATACAAAAATTAAAATTTGATAGTATTTTGTTGACTGATGAGAGCCCTGTTGACAAAGAAAATTCAATTTGAGGAAGAAAGGTTCAAAATTAGATGTTTATGGACTCATTTAAATTTTATTGAAGGTTTAATTAAATTTATGGAGGTTTTGATTGCAAGAAAAATTGATTTTGGAGTTAATTTGGGCTTTAATTTGAAGAAATTCAAGTTCTAAGGTCAAAATAGAATTTTTGAGAGTTAATTTGGTCAAATTAGGGGCTTAATTGCATAAATATTGAAGTTTATGGCCAATTAGGGACTTAATTGAAGAAATCCGAAACCAAGGACCAAACTGGAAAAGGCGCGTAAATATAGGGGCAAAAATTGCAATTGAGGACTCGATTGAACAAATCACAAATTGAAGACTGATTTGGACTTTGACACGTTTTGCCGCCTTTTTTCACTTTAAAACAAATCACAAATTGAAGACATTAAAACAATGCGGCTTATCTTAGGTAGGGCTAGTTAGGGTGCTAATACATTCTCTTTACGCAATTAGTCTCCGTACCCGGTCTCTGAGACCAGTTAGGGTTCCTGGTGACTTGAATACTAGGTGGCAACTCCTATTCTATTTTTCCATAGAAAAAACAGAAGAATTCTTTGTCTTACCATATATTGCCAGATAGACCATTATGTTTTCCCTGAGATGATGGACGACCGCCGCGATGCCACACACGTGCGACACCACAAATCATTCCTTGGTGTTTTTGTACTGTTTTATGCTCAAATTGTTGACATCTCTAGGTTAACTTTCAGAACACTTTTATTATTTATAATTATTCATTCCATGCTCACTACTTATGTATTTATTTCCCATTTAGTTTCTCCTATCAAAAGTTTTCATCACGTTGCTCGATCATCCTATTTATAATGTATCAAAATTAATTTCCAGTATTTTTTTGTACTGATTTGTGTTGAATTCTTAACATCCTCAAGTTAACTTCTGAAATAATTTTTATCATCCATAATTATTCCTTCAAGGTATCCTAACATTTTATTTAATATTTTTCTCTATTAAGTCTTCTTTATCAATTTTTCATCATGTTTCTCAATCATCTTATTTATTTATGATTCATCAGGACTTTATATTAACTCTATTTGATGGCTCGAGAGAATCAATTTAGATATGTCCATAATAATCTAATTAGAATGATATGGATATGAATCAGGGAGTATCACTAAAAGATCTATTAGATGTACCAATTGGACCTATTACAAGGTTTAAAACTAAAAGGATCCAAGGGAATTGATTGGGTTGATTCTGGATATTTAGGTTAATAGGTTGTAAATTTGTCATACTGGATATTTAGGTTATTATGATTTTAGTTGGATCAAAAACTAGACATCTCAAGCTTTCTATTCATATATGGTAGTCCAAGTAATTAATCCAAAAGAGAGAGAACAAAATGTTTGAAGTCAGGCTATAAGTTATTGTATAGCTTTCTATTCTTATTTATCAAGGATTCCTTTTTTTTTTTAATAAAGAAAGCATATATAGCAGTAATTGGGAATACTATGGAAAGGGTTTCCATTTTTTTTGTTTTATGGATTTGATCACTAACATGGTTTTCTTATCATTCAATAACATTAGAGGAGGTTTTTGGGCTTATTTTTCCTAACCCATGGTTTTACGCTAACAATCATAATTTTCTATCTGACCATTGGATTGAGCTAAAATTTTACCAAAACATTCTAGAGTCCTTTTTTATATACGGTTATAATTTTATACCGATCAAACATTTAAAATGCATTGTGATAATGTCCATAAACTACTATGCAGGAATTGTATTAGTTTCTTAGTTGATTTTAGATTCTTTTTCTTATTTTATTTATTTATTTTTATTTTATTTTCCATCATTATTTAGGTAGTTTTTAGCTAGTATAAATACGGTTATTTAACTTGTAATTAGATTTTTTTTTCAGGGGACTAAATTTGAATTAAGAATAATCTATTATGTGCGGGAGAGGAAATTCTCTTAATTTGGCTCTAGCTTCATTACATCTTTCATACTTCTTGTTCATGTCTTTTCATAGGTGTTAGGTAGGCGCGGGGGGGGGGGGGTTGGTTTCTATAGTCTTGGTGACTTGATATAGGTTATCGTTGTATCAAGCTTAATCACAAGCCTGAAATTAGCATTCTTAGAAAGGGTCAATTTGACTATGTATTTTTGGATTTTATATCCACAAGATTCGCATTAGTTGGTATTAGAGTAAGGCTCTAAAATCAGGTTATATCCTTTTATCTTGTAGTTTATGTGTTATTTCATCATTGTTTTAATTCCATATAGACTTGTGGCATAGTGTGTGTATGTGTGTGTGTGTGTAATGGAATACTATTTATGATTTGATTGTTTACAATTAAAAAAAAAAATCTAGGGTTAACCACAAATTAGGATTTTCATCAAATCTTAGATTCAATGATACAATCCAGAAAAGGTCAAATTCAGATTTTGACGTAAAATGTGCAACTATCCAGTTTTACGGCAATAATTATAATTCTCAATCCAATCGTTGGATCGAGTTAAAAGTTTACATGGAGTCTCCTGACATGTTTTCCTATGTTGGTTTAAAATTTCAGGTCAATCCAACAGTTAGATTATGTGAACCTCGTGATACCAAATGATGCGAACCTCGTGATAATTCTCAATAGTGATAGCTCGGATACCAAATGTTGCGAACCTCGTGATCATGTGGTCACGCAACCCACACGCAAAGACACCAATTCCCAGAAAGCCAAGTAAATCTGGTTTGATAGGAGTGTGACACAAAGATAACTTGTACCTAGGCACCAGGACTATTAGAAACGGAGACTCCCACCCAACGAATATTGATTCGCGAACGAGAAGTACAAGGATGATGCCATGAAGACAGTTGTTCTTCGATAAGCTGTTTTTCAGCTCTTTAGAGAACCATGGAAGGGAGATTATCTCACAAACACACACACACACAAAGTGCAGCAAATAAGAAGTTTTATTAATCTAAATTATCTAACTTACATGTCTGGTTATGTCTTTATTTATACTAACTCTAGACTTAAATAAATCCTAATGGACCCCCCTTAGGTGGACTTATATTAAGCCCACTTACAATTGACCCAAATAAGTAATAATAACCCAAAGACTAAGAAGAAAATAATAAAAATCCGAAAATTATCGTCCTAAATATGCTAGAATCAGATTTGTCACCATTAAGAAGTCCCAAATAGACTAGGAAATCTGATCTGAAGGTAAAATTTATTCTGAAGTCTTCTTTCCTTTTTGTAGCTAGGATGAATAAGGAATCCTTGTAAGAAAAGGATTCTGAGATAATTATGAATCCTTGGCACACTTGAAAACTATGTTGCAGCTCATTAAAGATCTTTTTAGAATTAGTAGATTTCTAAAATAAGCTGCCACATCCTTTTAAAAAAAGAATCCTAGCCAAATAGGAAGTCCACAAGTCAAAAGGAAGTAAATAACAAAATTCGTATAGCCTTTATTAACCTGTGTTTCGATGCCTTTCCAAACTCCGATTGAACTGAAATTTTAAACCAAGGTAGGACAACATGTTAGGTGATTAGTACTTAAAAGTGCATTTTTATCAAGGTTTTATATTATCATTTTGCACTTGAAGTATTAATAACTCCTTAACTAGAGCATGTTTTATAATAATAGATCTGATAATATAAGATAGCTTTAATTTATGGTAAATGTTCATTTTAAATGCAGGCATATCTCATAATTCAAAGGATTGATTGATGTGATTAACTATTGAAAGTGAAAGGACAAAGAAACGGCTAAGATTAGAAAGGAGATACCGATTCAATTCAAATTGGAACACTGTTCAGTTATTGGGTCATATCTGGAGCTGTAGATCTTGGATTTTAGCTTAATTTATATGGATGGAAAGCTAAGAAATAGGCCTACAATGTTTATAAATAGTATAAGACCCAAATCTGTCATTTTCAAATTCAAAGTTTGGCTACAAAAGAGAAG
>Ga0325411_1003549_pt1 | contig 17624 bp, 7 predicted proteins | sample PopdelMetagenome_13_FD_206181 | JGI IMG/M metagenome (GOLD analysis project Ga0325411, IMG submission 206181) | Populus deltoides microbial communities from Bellville, Georgia, United States - Xylem-PdIQD-R4 | ecosystem: Host-associated > Plants > Phyllosphere > Stem > Wood/Secondary xylem...
AGATCATATCCCCCACGACATTCTGTCCTATGCTGCGATCTCGATCAATGTATATGGAGATTATGGATACGTAGACTTTTCATCATATTTAAAAACAATATAGATTAAATTTATTGGCATGTGTTAGTTTGTCATTTATTCCCCTAATTCTTCATAAATTCAGCTATATATATAATCCCTACAGCACCTATGACTAAATTTTAGAAGATACGCACTTGAGGGTCTAGCTGCTGTGGTCAATCGTGTGACTTGTTCCGCCCCCGTTCCGGGTTCGACCCTTTATGTGCACGCCTGTCACCCCCGCGGTGCCTTACCTGCTCCTGGGCTTGCAGGATGTCCAGTGGGTCATGGGGAATAGTCGTGGTGCGCGTAAGCTGACCCGGACACCCCATATAAATCAAAAAAAAAAATTAGAAGATACAGTGCCCTTGGTTTAAATCTTATGGAAAAAACCATACACACACACACATTTAGAGATACAAACACACACTTGAAACTATGTCCCTTCTAAATCAAACGATATTAAAATTGCTAACAAATAAGTCCCTTCTATAAATTTTCGAGATACAAACACATTTTATTGAGAAGAAACTCTTTAATGATTCATCAATTTTTGTATCCTCTTAAGTTTTCAAGAGTTTTAAATTGTAGCTATTTATAAAATGTTAGTAATTCCAATAAAACTTTAAGAAGTATTGTTTTATTTATTGTTATATTTTTATTTCCATATTTTTATTTTATTTATTTTCATTTTCTAATCGTAATAAATTTATTGTTAAGATAATTAAAGCTTCAAGATGATTTCTTTTATTTTATATTAAAAAACTCTCATTCTCTCTCTGTTTTTCTTCTTCTTCTTCTTAGTTTATGAAAGAAAATCATGAAATTTTCTTATACAATATGAACACATGTTCCAATTTATATTAACTATGCTCATAAACACACAGATATATATTGAATGAGAATTGTATTTAAATTACAATTATTTTAGATAATTTGAAAATAGGAAAAATTAAATATTTTTGGTTAGGATTCTTAATTGAAACTTTATATAAAATAATTTTAATTGAATTCAGTACACAAACACACACACACACACACACACATTTCTTAATTAAAGCTCGGACAATTTATTAAGTATTAATGAAAATAATAGATGGGAAAGAAAAAAACTAGTGTTTGATAAAAAAATTCGGTGCTTGTCCTCAGTGCTCAAGCTAGTGATTGGAAGTGGAGTACACATCAGCTCCAAAAAGGGAGAATGGTTTGGGCCTCTGGGAAAAAGAAAGACACGTGGCTTGCTTTTCAAAGAACGACATGTCTGTCAACATCTAGCACAATTTATAATATGAACTTATTAATGTTCTTAAGCTTATCAAGCGCTAATTAATTATGGGATGCCATCGATAACTAAAATTGTGTGGTTAAGTTTTTTTTAGTTATAAATTAAATGGTTATGTTATGGTTAATAAGTCATGGGTCAAAATTGAATTCGATAAATATAGTGAGTTCACATCTTTGAAAAAAAATTATTTGATCACTAAATTTAACTTTATATATATATATATATATATATATAGTAATCTCTTTTCTTTCATCTTGATCCTAGAAAAATCTCTTCACATTTTATATACTTTTAAGAACTCATTTTTCTTTGTAACACTCATCATTAATATTGCACCTGATATAAAAATTAAAGTCACCACCCAGGTTTTTAAGGATATTAAAATTTTTAAAAAATACATTGATCTCAAATATCTAAATAAGGAGTTGGTTATACTTAAAAAAAATAAAAATCACCCTTACTGTATTTTTTTTCAAGAAAACGTCGCCTCAACTATATGTTTTTTCTAAGTTTATTTTACACATGATATTAATTGTTCAAATTATTTTTTGAATTTATTCTCAAGTTATTTATTCTTAGTGGATTGTATGTCCATTTAACATCTAATCCTAATTAAAAAGTCTCGCAACTTAATGAATTTTTAATTTTAGTTTTTTTTATTTATATTTCTTGACCCCTTTTTAATATTGTTATTTATTTCTATAAACATAAAAATTGAACAAAATATTATGATCAACCCCCATCGGTCTTTATTTTGAGGAGACTTGTTAACTTATTATTGAACTCATTTCTAATTAAAAACAACACGCTAAGCCTACGTCGATCACTAAAACCAAGAGATATGTTGACCTATATGTTATAATTTAAGTTTAATCAAGATTTAATGTTGAAATGATGAAAATTAACCTCGGCAACTCATTTTTTTTATCTTGTTTTGAGGTTTAAAATGTCACATTTGGTCTATATCAGTCCTTATCATCAATCTAACTGTTAAAACCCAACGCTATCTTATTGAAAACTCATCAAAATATATATATATATATATATATATATATATATATATATATAGAAAATAAATATTTACATGCACATTCATTCACATAAAGATAAAAACATAGTTTTATGAAACGCATGGATGAATAATGTGATCGATGTGCATTATATTTATTTTTGAATAATAACATTTGCACCTTACTAGAAAAACAAGAAATTAGAAGGAATAAGGATATATATAGCTTACCTTAAAGCTAGTTTCATGATGAAGGAGTTGTTATGGTGGCTACTGGTGGCGAGGATGATGATAGTTGTAGTGGTAGGGTGGTTTGTTAGGTGGTTTATCAGGTTTGTTTGCTCTCTCTCTTTGATTTTTCTTTTTTCCCCCCTCATATTTTCTTCTTTCTTTTGTTTCTCCTCCCGTACTTCTTAGCTTAAACCACCTTTATTTTTAGCTCAAAACTCTCTATCTTTTTATCTCTCTCTTAACATTCTCTCTCTCTAAGTTAAGTCTTTTTTTTCTATCATAATTAAATTTTAGGTCCCTAGATTTTTTTATTTCTTAAGTAAAAAAGTTTTCTATTAAAAATATTCAAAAATCCAAAGAAAACATTCAAAATTCAAAAACTATTTTGGATCACAAGCTAGACATTTAATTCATAAATAGTCAGGACATCATGTGGGCAAACAATTTAGAGTCCCACTGAAGAAAACAGACTAAGATGAGACATGACAACATGAATTAGAAGTTCAAGGACTAACATGAACAAAGTTGCAAAATTTGGTAGTTCAATTTTGTCAATTAAAAGCATAATCAAAGAAAATATTAAAGATTAAATTGAAATTGTAAAAATTAAAAGTTCAAGGTCCAATTAAAAGAGACAAATACTTGGATTGACTTAATTAATGCAATCATATACTTAATTAAAGAAAAATCAAATATTAAAAGTCAAGTTAAAATTACAAGAGTTAAAGGTCCACGAACTAAAATGAATGGGTTTTGAAGTTCACAAACTTCAAATCCCCTGACACCCTATCATTCACAGTCTTATAAAAACTAAAAATCAGGTCCTTTACAGCCCTAAACTCGCTACAGAATTCACAACAAAAATATCAATCGAATTGTCGAGAGCTGTGTATTCCTTGCATTATTAATAGTGGGTCCAAGATAACTCACCTCACAGGCTCTGTATCCTTCCTCCTTGACCTATAAATGGCTCCAAAACCCTAACCTGTGTAGCATTTGAGAGGATCGTGAAGCCATGGTTAAAACTTGGCAAAAAAAAAAACACTACCTCTCAATCATCTTGCATGTCTTAGCCTTCACCTTTCTTTAGCCCTTCAAAATCCTCCTACCAAAAACACAAAACCCAACTGTTCAACCATTTATGAGATAGAATAGTCCATCATCAACTCTAATCTCTTGCCTTAACTTTAAAAGCTGTGACCTTTAAGTCATCAAAGTTTCAGGGAGGCAGGATCTAGTAAAAGAAGACGACTCCACTGATTTCAAGGGATGCTAAGTTTGAAATCCTTACTGGTGGTATCATGTATTCAAGCCCCCAAGTATTTTGTAGAAACAACCCCTAAAGTCTGCTAAGTTTGAAAGCTCACGTTAGAGGAACAGGCAGCCAAGGTTCTAGTTTATGAGAAAATCAAAGTTCTTGGAGTTTCCTAGACACTCTACGAAAAAGAAAAGGAAAGGGAAAGAATTCTTAGACCCTGTTGTTTATTGAAATTTTAAAGTGGTTTTTCTAAAAAATAAATTTTTGTAAAGTGAATTATTTATCTATGTTTGATAGTATCATGAAAAATAAGTTGGAAAATATTTTCCAGTGTAAGTTATATCATGGAAAATAAGTTGAAAAATATTTTTAAGTGTTGGGCTATATCATGAAAAATAAGCTGAAAAATAAATTGTTAATATTTTTTTCAATTTTATTAAAATAATAAAGAACAAATCTTACAAATTAAAAGGTTAAATGAGAATAAAATTGAAAAAAACAATTAAATTTCATTAATTATTTCGAATAAAATAAATAAAAATAAAAATAATAGAGATAAAATCTAACAGATAAAAAAGTTGAAAGATGATAAAATTAAAAAAATATATAATTTCATAAATTATTTCAAATAAAATAAATAACAATCAACAAATAACATGACATTTTTAAATTTTTTACAATTTCTAAAAAATATTTTCCGCCCAAAATAAAAGGAAAATACTTTTCTGAAAACCAAACAAAATTTTTTTTGACTGAAAAGTATTTTTTATTGATCAATTTTTCTAATAATAAATAAATTTAAAAACTAATTTTCAAGAAATTGTTTTTTATGAAACAAACAGGCCTTTTGATCTTAATCAAAAGAGTCTCAACAGCAATGGCAACCACCGAGGTGGGTCCAGAATAGCTCCAGAAGCCTTGATCTTTGGCACCGGTCCATTCAGATTGACTGGTTCATCTTCCAAGGGTGAAATGGGTTGTGGAGAGTCAACAAGCACCTCCACACAAAAGGGTTTAGCAGCAGCCGTAACTATTTGGTCCTGTAAACACAATCATGCAGTCTCCTTCTATTTGTTCAGCTGGGCTGATATGAGACTATAAGGTTGGGGTTTCATTTGGGCTTAGGTCATGTTTGGGCTTCTGTGAGTGGGCTTTTGTTTAAGCATGGGTCATGTTTGTCAGTTATATGGACTGTGTTTATGTGACGTGGGCTTGTTTTCCTCTTCTTTGGGTTGTGATTTCTGTTCCCATGGACTGTGTTGGAGGTGATCCATTTGCTTATACCTTGTTTGCTTGCAGGCATGTGTAAAAAATATCTAAGATTATTTTAATATGCTCTTTTTATTTTGACATGGCAAAGTCCTTTAAAAAAACTTATTGTGGTATATTTATCATTGTACAAAAAAAAAATATTTTTTTTGCTCTTCACAAAACAAAAATCCAATTTCTTTTTTTTTTTTTGCATAATTTAGCATTTTATATATTTGTTTAACATTATCACAACAAATTTTAGTTTAATATCATATGACGCTAGAGTCAAGAATATAAAGATTGTACTATATTATATTTACTTATACTTAAATTTATTTTCAGTTTAATATTTATTAATACTAGAGTCAGAAATATTAATTTTTTTTATAATATTCACTAATACCATAATATTATTCAATAATAATTTTTCTAGCATTGTTGATGACTATAAAGGCACTGCTGATTACCAATCCCATCTGACATAGGTGATTTCTGACTATCATACAATTTGGACTAAGCATGATGGGAATGAGCCTAATAAAACCTCGCTAATGTCTAGCTAGTTAATTTCCAATAAAGAAAACTAAAACTCCAAGAGGGATGATGTAACTGCGACAAACGAGGCATTAGAGATGAGAGAATGGCAGAATCAACAGGGGAAGAGAGGCTGGTATATATACTTCGAGGAGGCCTTAAAAATAGAAACGCTGAATGATTTCCAGGATGAGATCGATCATCCTATGAATGTTTTTCCGTGATGTTTTCTTGTGGTGGCGCAGTTAAAAGTTCATGCATGGAGCATTTGTTGCTGGGTTCAATGCCAAGGAAAATCTTGGTCGATGAAATACTGGAGCTGTGAGGACGTTATGTTGTGTTTTGTCTTGATCACCGTCTAGGATGTTCATGGATTTCTTAAGCTATCCCTAGATCAGGATCGTACTTTCCCAAATAGCTTGGTATGTGCTTGATCCATACAAGAGTGTCTTGAGCTAAATTGTTGCGTATAAAACAATGCTGAACCTCTGGCCTGCATATATGTGAAAAGAAAGTTGTTTTTATTATTATTATTATTATTATTATTATTATTATTATTATCTCTTCACACTAATCCAAGACTGCCGTTAAAGCATGTATTATTGTTTAAGCAAATTTTGGAGCTAGAAAAGTAAACAAGAAAGATGAATTTCAAACAATTCTGTTACTAGATTTGATGTTGTGCAAATATTTGATATTTTCTAATAGTATTATTAAACTTGCCTCAGTTTTGGCTAACCTGCTATGATGTGATCGATCTTATTAAAATCTAGTTTGATTTTAATCATAAAAAAATTAAATAATATCATTTAAAGTAAACGATGTAGATGTATTTATATAGAGTCGGATCAATTTAAATTAACTTGTTCAATTACTAATTCAAACTTTGGATCAGGTCATGTTTAATATCTTTAATCGGAGCAACTGAAAAGAGAATATAGTGGAATTGTTAAGAGATGAGAGAATTATCGTAATTTTAACAATTGGGAGATGGAGTATGAGCAATGGTTGATGGTTTAGTATCTCCAACCATCATTTTGATATGTTAATTAATTACTCAATCCAGAGATGATTGTGTTGGTTGTCCGACACTAATAGCTTAGTTATTTCTAAAGGCAATGAGCTTCAATGTACAGAAGTTGCAAAAACAGTTTTAGGACATAAAAAGATGGTTGAAATTATTTAAATCTTGAAATTTTTTTCATATTTCCTAGTTCTAGGAGGAAACAAAAAAAAAGTGTGCATGTAGAAAGGATAAGAGAGGGTAGGGTTTCTTTAGAAATCCTTTCAAGCTAAAATTGATTGCTGTTCTTTAACATTCAGAACAATGTATAAACCCTTGATTCCTATTAACGCTTGATTGGTTTGCCTATATCTTCTATTTTCTGACAGAACAAGGATCTGGTAGAGTGGATTTTGAGGCCTGCGTTGTTTGAGATGCTTTACCCACCAGAAGGTCTTTGTAGGAGATCGCTGTGCTTTCTACCATTATCTTCTTAATACTCTGCATGGATTTTATTTTATTTCGCTTTTCTTGCTGCTGTCTTGTTGAAAGTACCAATTTGAGTTCCCCGAGGTTTTAATTGAGCTCTAAAATCTCATTCTATCATCGTTGATCCATCTTGTATGGAGAAAGTAAGGGATCAGGGGAATAAGAAAGTGATTTATTTTTTAATTCAAACTCCAAATCTCTTAAAATTATTTATGGGGTGTGGCCATTTTCTTTTACACGCCAACAATTTAACAAATTAATATCCAGCAAAAAAAAAAAAAAAACAGGACTAATTGCTTAGATAGACATCAGCCCAAACATCCTCACCAAACAATCTGATCTTTCTTTTCACTTCCACTTTGATCCATGTTCCCATAGCTTGGTTTTTCATGGCCTCCTCATGAATTGTGACCTTATCATCCACTCGAAGATCCCTCTCACGAACAAATTTATTCCAACCCACAGAAAGAAAATGTCCCATACTCTCATTTCTCCTGATGGTGCAACAGAAGATCCATTCGTGACCATTACCATCGTGAACATGCATGTTCATCGATTGGCCTTCTTGGAATGGTAATGGACCAAGAGAACAACCAGGAATAGACAAGCCATTCTCAATATCATCTGCAGTTAGAAACTTTGAAAAGACTAATGCCATTGCTTGCTTCAAAAAACAAAAAAAAAACTTGGGTAGATCTGTAGTGGTATGTATCTGTAGCAAGATATATCGAATCTGAGATGTTCTTGAGTTTCTCACTTCACTCTGAAACATGGTATATATAGGGAAATAAGCATGTCATGATTCTGTCGCTTGATGTTCTGAGAAAATTCAGTAACTTCTTCAGGCAAGAGAGGACATGGAAGTTTCCAAACTCAAGCAAAGTTAGATATCTTTTTTGCGAGTATATCCAATCACCTGTCCACCAGCATGGTTCTGATACGATTAAGTCTAAGGAGTAGGAATGAATCCCATGTTTCTTTTCCGGGAAAACTCGAGGAATATACTTCGCTTGGATTGATTCTTCTAAAGCAGAAAATTTAACGCGGTTCGTGTCCGAAAAGATAAAGAAAGGGTCAAACCTAGCATATATAATTACGTTGACAGACGTCAACGCGAATCCTGATTCCTCGCTAACTTAATTTACACGTTGTCTTTTGTTGTTCTTTCCATGAAATGGACATCCTGCTCTTCATATCACTTGCTAAGTAATCGCTCAATTTTGAGACTTTTTAACGTAGTTATCAAACCTGAATTGTCACCTGAGATCTGGTAGCTGGACTAGTTAAAAATCAGTTATTGTAATAACTTAGCAAAACTTGATAGGTTAATTTATGATCTGCTGAATTCGGAGGAGATTTTTTTTTTAAAATGACTTTTATATCTCTTTTTTTATATATATTTTTAACTAGTTATTAACACTTTTTAAAAATTATTATATAAATACTAGAAAAAAATTTATTTTTTCAATATGGAATTTGAAACTTTTTTGTATATATACTTTATATTTACAAGAAAAAAATTAAGTTTTTTTAATATAGGATAAAAAAAACTTTTTGGTTTAAATACTTCAACTTAAAAGGATAATATAATATCTTTTCAATATGGAATTTGAAACCTTTTAATATATATACTCTATGTTTACAAGAAAGAAGTTATTTTTTCAATGTGAGATTTGAAGCCCTTTAATAAATATACTCTATATTCACAATAAAAAAATTATGTTTTTTCAATATGAAATAAAAAATATTTGATTTAAATAGTTCAACTTAAAAGGATAACATAATATCTTTTCAATGTAGGATAAATTTTTTAAAAAAATATTCTTTTAAACTTCATTATTTACAACATGTATAACATATATTCACATAAATTATTTCTTACTTTTTTCATATGAAATATTAAAAATTTAAATGTATTTTTTTAATTTTTCCAGATTGACTCATGAAACCCAAGATCCAACTCCTTGGCAGGGTCAACCCTCGGGTCGGTTTGATAACTATGGTTTTTAATTGAAAATTGAAACTGCATTTAATAAAACAATATATATATATATAATAAAAAAACTTGTTAATGTTAATTAAAGACTAAGATAAAAAAAAATGATATTTTTATAAATAAAAAACGACAAATATAAATGTAAATATTTTATCTCAGTAGAGTACGTTTGAATATTTTTTATTTAATTAAATAGGAGTTAAAATGAAATCTTATCAGAAAAGTAATAATTTAAATTATGTAAAAAAATACAATGTTTAGAATAAATTTTATTGTTTATATAGTTGTTGCATATTTTTTTTAGTGTTTGAGATTGAGATAAAAGTTGTGTTTTAAATACATCAAAATAATATTTTTTTATTTTAAAATTTATTTTTTAATATCAGCATATTAAAATAATTAAAAAAATAAAAATTAAAGCAAAATTTGTTTTGTAATTTTTTTAAAATATGTAAAACGCTAAATCTTTCCAGCTCATGTAATAAAAACACCTTTTAGACTAATTACATAAATAAAGGTCTATATATATATATATTCCAACTTATTTTTTGATGTAATTTCAAAACTCAGTTATCATAAATATTAAAAATCCAGTTTGATTTAATGAATTAATTTTAAAAGTTCACAATTTAAAGCTTGATTTAGGCTTAGATTTTAAATTAAATAAAAAAACTGTTTATTAGGTGAATCTCAATTAATCTAATTTGATTTTTAATAACAAAAAAGCAAACAAACAAATAAAAGATACTATTTTAATAAAACTGACAGCTCGTGGATCGATTCAATATCTCAAGTGTGATTTTAAAAGCGGTGCACTTCATGTGCAGCCAATGGTTCTCCGTCATGAATCATGATTGTGGAATTTAGTGTGGACCCACCAATTAGAAAAAGATGTTTCCCAGTTTTGTAGGCCCCACTAAGGCACGAACCATAAAAGCCTTGGCGAAGGGGAAACTTCTCAACCATTGTTCATCAACTTCTCCAAAAAAAAACCTGGCAATGGAAAACTTCACAAAAAAACTCGACAGCACCGATGTTCAGAGAAGACTAACGCTTCCAGAAAATTTTCTAAAAGATTTCCAAGGAGAGCATGAAGCAAATTTGAAGTTCAAAGACGAGGAGGGGCAAGTGTGGACCTTCCGTTGTAGAGTGTCACCAAGAGGGAGTTCAAAACCAGCCCTTTCTGGGGACTGGTTTTCATTTGTTCGTAAAAAGGGTCTCAGTACCGGCGACGTTATAGTAATCATCTCTGATAAAGAGAAGGATGTAGCGGCAGGAGAACATTTCAAAATCAAGATTAAGAAATCAGCTTCAACACATCATCAAAACTAGTGATCAGGTGCTATATATATCTAGCCTGTCTCATCAAACTACCTGCTGGGCTTGCTTGATGATTAGATGGTGCAAATCTTGAGAAGACAGAATCTCTTAGACCTGTGACTCAACTTCCACCTCTGTTTCTTTACTGGCGGCTCTCTGCAGTGGCCGGATCTTTTGATTCTCTTTCCAAGTGTCCCTATCCTGCGATACCGAATTGCAAAATTGAATTCTTCTTCTTCTTCCTTTCCTTTCCTTTCGGCAGCATCTGCAACTGCTTAATGATCAGACTGAGTAGCTACTGTATATAGGGGTTCGACTTTGTAATTCACTGTAAGGGTTGGGATGATCATTCCCTTATCTCGGGAGTGAGCTTTTGCTGTACATTTTCTGTTTGGAAATACAATTTTCCCTTTCAATATAACTAGACAATTCTTAGTTCATATCTTCGTTTCCAGATAATGCTTGCATAAACATAATTAAGGATATTCACAATTTGGATCTTACACACATAAAAAGTAAGTTGGGATTCAAATTAAACCTCTTCTTTTCAAGAAGAAGATCACTGATATTAATATTAGTTTAGTTACGGTTCATTAACACAGTTTGGATGATGAAATTACTGTAAGTAGACAACATGATACTTGACACCCAGCATGAGAGAGGTTTGTCAAGTAGTTCCATTTATTATTTCTTATCATTTTTCTTTCCATACGAACATACCATAACAATGCTCAAAGTCAAACGAATTGAAGATAACTATGTTTATGTTATCATAGTCATTAAACTTGTCCTTGAAAAAAAATTGAAGATAACTACGTTTATGTTATCATAGTAATTAAACTCATCCCATGGTGCCTTGAGTTTAGTGTAATATACTAAAATCGTAAGATATTTAAAAAAATTTGAAGTCATTGCTTTGTGAGAACCGGTCCTTAAAATCATTCCACACCATAGATGCATTGGTGCAATAAAGCACATTACTTGCAATATCAGGATTTAGTGATTGTAGAATCCATGATAACACTATGTCATTGCACTTCTGCCAAATAGCAGATTTGGCATCGGTGCTTGCTGGAGGTTTGATGGTTCCATTAATGAAACCTAGTTTGTTTTTGGCATTCAAGGCAATACGCATCGAACAACTCCATTGACCGTAATTATGTCCTTCGAGAGGCTTGGAAACAAGAACAAGTTCGGGTGAGTCTGAATGATGTAGGGTGAGTGGGTCGGATATGGTGTCACCCATGTTAGTAATCTGTGTTGGTTGATTGTTTGTGGTGGCAGAAGGTATGTGGGCAAAGTCATCAATATTAGAGCTCTGATACCATGCAAGAATATGAAATTCTGTAGTTTTTGTGTGTATGACAAAGAGGCTGTAATGTACAAGCTTTATAAAGATTGTAAATTCTATATCTATTTTAAGTAAATCAATCATAATAGTTGTGATTGACTCAATCTCAGCTAATTATAATAGGAAATATATGAATTATAATAGTTGTTCAGTATCTTTTTTTTAATAGGAAATACATTGAAATAATATTTTTTTTAATTTTTAATACCAGCAAATTAAAACAAGATGAAAATACAAATAATAAAAGAAAGTATTTTTTTAAAATATTTTTAAAATACAAAAATAAATCGGCTATAATATTAAAATTTATGTAATATGGAAGAAGTCTCCGTTGGATAACGTGTAGCTCCCAATCCTGAAGTCTCCGTCAACGAAGTCTAGCTACTAAATACAAAAATAAAAAATACTGATCCTTTCTTGACGAAGTCTCCGTAGCTTTTTCCTAGGACTCGCACTGTGATATCGGGTTCCTTTCAGGCGACAACTTGGTTAATAAATGGTGCAGCTTCGTTTTTGAATCAACATCACAAGCTAACCACCCACGCAGACGTAGAATTTGCAGCTTCTTGGTTCGTAACACCCAGGAAAGTCCTGGTGAAAGAGAGATGACAACAAATTAATTAAAGGTGAAATTCTCTTTTTAATATATATATATATATATATATATATATAAGACCTTTTGAGAGATAAAATTAGAGCCAGTTTGAAAAGGTGTTGTTTTAAAGCTAAAGGCTGCAGTAGCCTCTTCATTCCACTTAAATTCATCTTTCTTAAGTAACATGGTTAAGGGTTTACATATGAAACCATAGCCCTTAGCAAATTTTTTATAATAGCTAGTTAACCCTGAGTTGTTTGATGATGTTAGAATTGGCTAATTAACTAATATGTCTTGAGTACTCAACTAAATCACTATAGAAAATGCACTTACTATTTTTAACAACCAATCTATGCGATCTCAGGAATTTAAAAGCAATCTGCATGAGTCTTAAGTGGTCTTTGAAAGTTTCGCTATAGATCAGAATATCACTAAGGAATACTTTCTAGGATATTCAAGAAAGACTTCATTAATTAGATTTTGAAAAGTAGTTGGAGTATTGGTTAAGCGAAAAGGCATAACCAAAAATTTATAATAGTCAGACTAAATTCTAAATACAATTTTAGAGATATCCTCAGACTTCATTCTGATTTGATGGTAACCAGTCTTTAAGGCAATTTTAGAGAAGAAAGTCCCTCCCACCAGTTCTTCTAGTAGTTCATCTATGAGAGATACGAGGTATTCGTTTTTTTTATTGTGAGTTTGTATAGTGCCTTGTAATCTACACAAAGTCTTCATGAGTTGTTTTTATTCTTTATTAAGATAAACAGGAAAGCAAAAAGGTTTTGACTTGGTTGTATAACCCTAAATTCTAGTGTTTCAGACACAATCTTCTCTACCATGTCTTTTTGGAGTCTAAAATGTATATATGGCCTCAGACTGAGCTCCCTTATTTAGAGGAATTGAGTGATCTTGTAACCTGCATTGTAACGCCCCATACTTTCATATGCGTTTATAGTTACATTTCTACAATTTGAGCTCACAATACTAATTTAGCCAAAAACAAAAGATTGCAGTATAGCAGCCCTTCTTCAATTTTAAAACTCTGATAAGTCGTTTCAAGAAGCTCAACTCCTTACCTCTGATTCCTCTGAGAAGGAACACTTGAAGAATTATATTGCTCAAGCTAAAAAAAACAACATTTGAATCAAATTGAAAAGCACCATGATGTTTCCCAAAATACTAGTTTATTTCTCTAACTTAAATTCTTCTTCTTCTTCTTTTTCTGTGATTAAATGTTTTTAAGTAATTGCTTTGAATAATTTTGCAAATTGATTGGAATTAAATTATATATATATATATATATATAGAGAGAGAGAGAGAGAGATGACATTTCTATGTTGTTTTTATTTTTATTTTGTTAGGGTATCTATTTGAAGTGGTGGATCCTGAACCACCAAGACCTTAATGATTAATGCAGTCCGAACATTTTGAATTCTATGGCCATATTTCATAAGGCTAAATCTTTAGAGCTTTTCGATGGATCAAAACATTATAAAGAATCAATTTAATTTAAAAATTTTAACTATTTAAATATAATTTATATTATTTTTTAAAATACATAAAGGCTACTTTCAATATACTTAGAGAGTTAATGAGAAATCTTGATTGTACGATACCAGGGTAAAGATCTCTTATTAATTTCTTAAATTAATTGCCATGGTGTTTCTTTTTTTAACTAAGAAAAGAATGAAAGGAAACACATTTATGCAATGGATTTAGTTGTTCTATGACGTGAATTTAGTTTATCCAATTTTTAGATTTGAAAACTTCGATCGTTAGTAGATAGATTCGCTCGTATTCTTGTTCACTTTCCACTGACTGGCTGCGACGGCTAAGGCTCTTAGGCATTACTTGACTTGGTTTCCATTGACTGGCCGGGACGGTCTGTTAGGCAGCTAGCCTTCGCTTTCAAGTTTGAACAGAGGTTTAAGTTCCACCATGCTCCGGTTGTTTTAGAACCTCGGTTCTTATCTTTATTCTTCTTTTATTGATAGACAAGGCTTATAGAACAAATTGCTGTTGTTTGGCTGGAATGGATATGATCATTGCTTTGTCTTCCTTTTGGCAACATTGGCCTTATTTATTTTTGAATAGTAACATTTACACCTTACTAGAAAAACAAGAAATGAGAAGGAATAAGGATATGGCTTACCTTAGAGCTAGTTTCATGATGGAGGAGTTGTTATGGTGGCTGCTGGTGGCGAGGATGATGACAGTTTTAGTGATGGAGTGGTTTGTTAGGTGGTTTCCGAGGTTTGTTTGGTCTTTCTCTCTTTGATTTTTCTTTTTTTTTCCCCTCTTATATTTTCTTTTTTCTTTTGTTTCTCCTCCCATACTTCTTAGCTAAAACCACATTTATTTTTAGCTCAAAACTCTTTTTCTTCTCATCTCTCTCTCAACATTTTCTCTTTCTAAGTTAAGTCTTTTTTTTTCTCTATCATAACTAAATTTTAGGTCCCCTAGAATTTTTTATTTCTCACGCAAAAAAAAAATTCTATTAAAAATATCAAAAAATCCAAAGAAAACATTCAAAATTCAAAAAATATTTAGAATCACAAGCCAGGCATTTAATTCATAAATGGTCATGACACCATGAGGGCAGGCAATTTGAAGTCCCACTAAAGAAAACAGACTGAGATGAGACATGACAACATGAATTAGAAGTTCAAGGACTAACATGGATAAAGTTACAAAATTTGGTAGTTCAATTTTGTCAATTAAAAGCCTAATATTAAAGATTAAGTTGAAATTGCAAAAATTAAAAGATCAAGGGCCCAATTAAAAGAGACAAATACTTGGATTGACTTAATTAATGCAATCAGATACTTAATTAAAGAAAAATCAAATATTAAAAGTCAAGTTAAAATTACAAGAGTTAAAGGTCCACGAACTAAAATGAATGGGCGTTGAAGTTCACAAACTTCACATCCCCTGACACCCTATCATTCGCACTCTCATAAAAACTAAAAATCAGGTCCTTTACAGCTCTAAACTCGTTGCAGAATTCACAACAAAAATGTCAATCGAATTGTCGAGAACTCTATATAACTGTATATCCTTACATTATCAATAGTGGGTCCAAGATAACTCACCTCACAGGCTCTGTATCCTTCCTCCTTGACCAATAAAATGGTTCCAAAACCCTAACCTCTGTAGCATTTGAAAGGATCGTGAAGCCATGGTTAAAACTTAGCAAAAAAAAAAAAAACACTACCTCTCAACCATCTTGCATGTCTTAGCCTTCACCTTTCTTTAGCCCTTCAAAATCCTCTTACCACAAACACAAAACCCAACTGTTCAACCATTTATGAGCTAGAATAGTCCATCATCACCTCTAATCTCTTGCCTTAACTTTAAAAGTTGTTACCTTTAAGTCATCAAAGTTTCAGGGAGACAAGATCTAGTAAAAGAAGACTCCACTGATTTCAAGGGATGCACCTCTCCTAAATCCTTACTGGTGGTATCATATATTCAAGCCCCCAAGTATTTCGTAGAAACAACCCCTAAAGTCTGCTAAGTTTGAAAGCTCACGTTAGAGGAACAGGCAGCTAAGTTTCTAGTTTATGGAAAAATCAAAATTCTTAGAGTTTCCTAGATGCTCTACGAAGAAGAAAAGGAAAGGAAAAGGATCATTAGACCCTGTTTGTTTGCTGGAAAATAATTTTTATTTTTAAAAAGTGGTTTCTTTAGAAAATAAATTCCTCTAAAGTGAATTATTTTTTTATATTTGATAGTATCATGGAAAATAAGTTGGAAAATATTTTCCAATGTTTGGCTATGTCATGAAAAATAAATTATTAATATTGTTTTTCAAGTTTATTAAAATAATAAAGAACAAATCTTACAAATTAAAAAATTAAATGAGAATAAAATAAAACAAAAATAATTTAATTTCATAAATTATTTCGAATAAAATAAATAAAAATCAAAACAATTAAGATAAAATCTAACAGATAAAAAAGTTGAAAGATGATAAAATTAAAAAAAATTACAATTTCATAAATTATTCCAAATAAAATAAATGACAATCAGCAAATAACATAACATTTCTAAATTTTTCACAACTTCTGGAAAGTATTTTCCTTCCAAAATAAAAGGAAAACACTTTTCTAGAAACCAAACTATATTTTTCTTTAATTAAAAAGTATTTTCTGTTAATTAACTTTTCTAATAACAGACAAATATAGAAAAATTTAAAAACTAATTTTCAAAAAATTATTTTTTATGAAACAAACAGTCCTTTGATCTTAATCAAAAGCGTCTCAACGGGAATGGCAACACCGAGGTGGGTCCAGAATAGCTCCAGAAGCCTTGGTCTTTGGCACCGGTCCATTTAGATTCACTGGTTCATCTTCCAAGAGTGAAATGGGCTGTGGAGAGTCAACAAGCACCTCAACAGCCATAACTATTTCGTCATGCAGTCTCCTTCTGTTTGTTCAACTGGGCTGATATGAGACTATAAGGTTGGGGTTTCATTTGAGCTTAGGTCATGTTTGGGCTTCTGTGAGTGGGCTTTTGTTTAAGCATGGGTCATGCTTGTCAGTTATATGGACTGTTTTTATGTGACTTGGGCTTGTTTTCCTCTTCCTTGGGTTGTGATTTCTGTTCCCATGGACTGTGTTGGAGGTGGTCCATTTGCTTATACCTTGTTTGCTTGCATGATTGATTGGCATGTGTACAAAATATCTAAGATTATTTTAATATGCTCTTTTTATTTTCACATGGCGAAGTCCTTTTAAAAAAATTATTGTGGTATATTTATCATTGTACAAAAAAAAAAATATTCGTTTTGCTCTTTACAAAACAAAAATCTAATTTTTTTTTTTATAACTTAGCATTTTATATATTTGTTTAACATTATCACAACAAATTTTAGTTTAATATCATCTGATGCTAGAGTCAAGAATATAAAGATTTTATTATATAATATTCACCTATACTTAAATTTATTTTGAGTTTAATATTTATTAATACTAGAGTCCGAAATATTAAGCTTTTTTGTTATAATATTCTCTAATACCATAATATTATTCATTAATAATTTTTCTAACATTGTTGATGACTATAAAGGCACTGCTGATTACCAATCCCATCTGACATAGGTGCTTTCTAACTATCATACAATTTGGACTAAGCATGATGGGAATGAGCCTAATAAAACCTCGCTAATGTCTAGCTAGTTAATTTCCAATAAAGAAAACTAAAACTCCAAGAGGGATGATGTAACTGCGACAAACGA
>Ga0325411_1003552_pt1 | contig 17620 bp, 13 predicted proteins | sample PopdelMetagenome_13_FD_206181 | JGI IMG/M metagenome (GOLD analysis project Ga0325411, IMG submission 206181) | Populus deltoides microbial communities from Bellville, Georgia, United States - Xylem-PdIQD-R4 | ecosystem: Host-associated > Plants > Phyllosphere > Stem > Wood/Secondary xylem...
ACACCCATGTTTCTTCCGAAAGTTACAACATGGATTTTGTTAATGTTTTATCTTCTTTTATGAAATGTTCATCCATAAAAAAAGGAGAGAGATTAAGAAAGAAAGATAGTCAGCTTGACTCTCTTTGATTACGAGAAACCAAAACAATTGACGAGAAATTAATGTCGAGAAGCTTGAAAGTCAAATCATGAGACAATACAATTCGTTGACTTGGAATGGAAAGTGTCAAGAGGGAATTCAGCTTCGAAGAAGAGGCGTGTAACGTGTAGATTTTACAATTTATCGACCTGGAATGGAAAGTGTCGAGAGGGAATTCAGCTTCGAAGAAGAGGCAGGCGTGTAACGTGTAGATTTTAGAGAGTTGTTCGATTCTAACTCTATAGAAATCATGTTCATCTACTTCCATTCACACTTGGTCAATGGAACTAACCCTTGCCAGGAATCATAGACAAAGTCTGCTGCCTTGTTTTAAAGTATTTTACTTATTTCTATATATAAAACACTGATTTCTGTTTGGTTTACGCTTTACAGGTACCATGGAAAAGGGCAGAGATTTGTTCTGGCAAGTGGAAGGGACCCTGCATTGGTAAATAAGGCGTGTGATTTCTTGAAAGATCATTACTTGGTTCCACCAAACTGGAGGCAAGATGAGAACAAAGGTATGGTGAGGAATGGTGATGGTCGTTGGGTGCAACCTGATCGCCCGAAGCTTGATGATCACCCTGTCGATACGCACCACCATCTCAGAAAACTGGGCCTGGCATCTGAACACTAAGAATTTCCACCACCCTGATCACAATACAACTTGGCAATGGCTTGATTGATTATTTCATTATTTGTAGTTATAATTATGTCAATGATAATTAATTTTCTGGACAGCTAGCTGAAATATTGCTGGGATCAAGTAGTGAATTGTTAGTTTAATTTGCAACTCGAGGAGATCTTGGAATTCATTAAATTCCTTGAAAATTTATACAATGGCTTAAAACCGTGCTGATCGAGGCTGTAAAGAACTAATTGGGGTATTAAAACACTCTTTTTTTCTTAAATTCAAGTAACTCAATTACCTAGGAATACCTACTCTACGTTCTCGATCAAGTTTTTCTTTTTATATAAAGAATAGAATTGTTTTCAACATTTTCTTGGTGTGACTGTGTGAGCATGATATCTCAAATCTCTATCAGTATCCATTAAAAAAAGAAAGAAAGAAAAAAGAAAAGGGGGGCTGATTATCCGGCTCAACTAGAAGATTGAAACTGGGCCTAAAATCCACAATGGAAAGAAACGGGCACCCTCATGTATTCAAGTCGGGTATTACTCAACCCGAACAAACAACCAAATTGCCGAACCTAAAGCAGAGACCCAAAACCTTGGTTTGAAATTGAAAAAGCTTAAATCCTAAGCGCCCCCCGCCCCTCCTCGTTGTCTTTATCGCGGAAGCTGACAGGTTCATTCACTTTTTTCGAAATTCAAGGTAAAACCGAAATGTTTACTTCCGTTTCTTGCATGTTTCTCGAAGCCACTCTGTTTTCCTGACTTAATTAGCAACGATTTCTCCCCTTAAATCCAAGATTAGGCGCCTCTTCTTGTAAATTTGATCTGTTTCAAAGTCTCCGTGGCATCTCCTACCTCCTTTATCTTTTGAATGGCAGACTATGCTCGGATTTTATTTTATTAAATTTAGTACTGCATATAGTGATGCCACCGTGAATTTTAAGTATAAGGGATTTTATTTTAAGTATAAGGGATTTATTTTATCTTGGTGCTTCATTATATATATATATATATATATATATATATATATATATATATATATAGTTCAGTATTCTAAAGTTTCTTGGATTTGTTAGATAAGCAGCAGTTGTCATTTTAATTTAGTGAGGAGATTGGTATTTATCATTAAAAATAAATTATGAATCAGGTCTGAAAGGTAAATTATGATTAGGTTTATGTGTATGCCCATTTAGCAGTCAGGGTTTCTTTTACGGAAAGATGATTTTGATTTCTCAAAATGTTGGCTTAAAAAATAGAGTTAAGCGTGCAAATGTGGATGCTGATGAGCCTGCTTTTTTGGGGATGAATAAAGATGACGAGGATGAAAGAGAATCCGATTTGATTATGTCGAAGACAAAGAAGAAACGTAAAGAAAGGGATGAGCTGTTAGAGAAGCAGTTGGAAATTGAAGAAGGAAAGGAAAAGAAGAAGTTGGAGAACTTTTTGTTTGGTTCTCTATACTCTCCTGTTCAATTTGGGAAAGGAGAAGAAGAAAATAATTCTCTTTCATTCTTTTTGGACCGGTCTGTGGGTGGTGTAGGGCCTGATTCTCAAGAGGATGTGGAATTGACCGAGGACAGTGACATAGAAGAGGAAAATAAGCAACGGAAACTGCCTGGCTTGACAAGGAAGGATGGGGATGAGAGTTTGATTTCTGGTACTCGGTATGTTGCAAGGTTAAGGGCACAGCATGCTAAGATGAATCCTGACACTGATTGGGCCGGGCTCGATTCACCATCTAGAAATGATGGCTTGTCTGATGAAGAAAATGGCACAGTGTTGGCTCGTGGTTACAAGAATGACAAAGCTTTTGATGATATTCTTCGAACTAATGAAGATCCTGTGGTGAAGAGCCCAGCAAAATTGCTGCCTGGTCTTCTTGAGTGCTCAAAACTTGTGGATGCAAATGCTGAGGACCCCTCCAATGGTCCAATCAATTCAGTTCAGTTCCATCAGAATGCTCAGTTGTTACTTGTAGCTGGACTGGATCGGAGGCTTAGGTTTTTCCAGATTGATGGTAAACGGAATACCAAAATACAAAGCGTCTTTATCAATGATTGCCCCATTAAAAAGGCATCATTCTTACCTGATGGTTCTAAGGTCATTATAGCTGGAAGAAGAAATCTTTTATAGCTTTGATTTAGTAAAAGCTCAAGTTGATAAAATAGGCCCACTTGTTGGAAGGGAAGAGAAGAGCTTGGAAGTGTTTGAGGTTTCCCCTGATTCTAGTACGATTGCTTTTGCAGGCAATGAGGGTTATATCCTTTTTGTGAAGTCCAAAACAAAGGAACTAATTGGGACTCTAAAGATGAATGGAACTGTTCGTTCCTTAGCTTTTGCTGATGATGAGCAGCAATTATTGAGCCATGGAGGTGATGGGCATGTCTACCACTGGGATTTGAGGACAAGGGCTTGCATCCACAAGGCTGTTGATGAGGGTTGCATTAATGGAACAGCTATTTGCACTTCACCAACAAGAAATTTGTTTGCTACTGGTTCAGACAGTGGTATAGTAAATGTATACATTAGAGACGAGTTTCTTGGCGGGAAGAAAAAACCAATCTAGACAATTGAGAATTTGACCACCAAGGTGGACTTTTTGAAATTTAATGACGATGCTCAAATATTGGCCATTTGTTCACACATGAAGAACAGTTTAAAGTTGATACGCGTCCCATCATTTACCGTGTTTTCCAACTGGCCTCCAGCCAACAGCACCCTACATCATCCCCGCTGTTTGGATTTCAGTCCTGGTGGAGGTTTCATGGCCATGGCAAATGCTGCCGGAAAAGTTCTGCTATACAAGTTGCACCACTATGATCGTGCATAGAGGAGATGTCAAATACTGGAATTTCTTATTCTCCCTAATGTGATTTTCCTCGCCACATTTTATGAAGCTTCACTTTCAATGACAAGAACATTCAGCAATATATCACTGTTGCCTTCCAGTTATTCTCTTTGATTGCTTCCGTGGGAATTTGCAGATGGAGAGTGCCTTGAAATTTTTAAAGAGCAGTATCTGTTAGCCTGGCATGGTAATAGACCAACCATCCAAAGTTTTTCTTTTCTTTTGGTATGTACCATTCAACTTATTGTAATTTTCGAAATCATTTGATAATTGCAACGTCATAGGTTTTTCGATCATTTGTTGTTGAAATTCCCAAGGTAGATCTTTTACTTGATGATAAGCTGTTATAATGGTGAAACCTCAATTTTTTGGATAAATGTATCATGTAGCATTTGATTACAACTCAACCTCCATGCTTGATTTTTTGCAAATGCTTTGGATGCAATGGTTTTTATGGTTGTACTCTGAATGAACATTTGGGCTGTGATTTGTGAATTTGCTCCAAATTTGACTTTAAAGAACATTCATCGAATGCCAATTGAGTTTCTCCACGTTTTTATGGGTAGAAAAGTATGGAATTTGTGTAGAATTTCTCTCAGAAGAGCTGTCTTCGCACTGGCAGGCACTCTGAGATCACTCGTCTTTAAATTTCTTTGGCAATCACGCATGCTTTTATGCAGGAGAAACAGAGACGCTTTATGTCAAATGCAACAGGAACAAAAATCTTCAGATGTAAGAACGGTGACCATTCCAAAGGAGTTGAACGAGTTCTTAAGGTGTGTATGACTAATCATCCAATCACCTTGTACCCCCAAGATACGGAAGGACATCTTGCAAGACAAACATAACATTAACGGATGAATGCCCCTAGTTCACGGGCTGCACCGAGGCCAGTTTTATCTTTCGACTTTCGAGAGCCAACTCCTCTGCATTCCATCAGAAATAGTACAATCTTGCAAATGCTTGGAAGGAAGAGTAAGGATTTTGACTGGCCCATGAAATGCATTATAATAATTATTGTTGTCGTTGAAAAAAAAAAGGCAGATTGAATTGGTAAGCGCACAAGTTGGTATTGGCAAAACCGACCTCCTCGACTTGCCTGATTAGACAGACATCAACGTGCAATCATGTTTTCTTTTGGCCTGCTTGGTGAAATTAACAAATCATGAACACAGAATGAAATCCAAATTAATATTTAATTAGGCAACGATAGCTGGCAGCTACCCTATTCCTGCAGTAACTCCACAAATCGCACCCTATTCCTGCAGTAACTCCACAAATCGCAGCGATATTGGTCGACATAATTTTACAGGTATCACATGGATTGGTGAATATAAGGGTGACAGGCACCAGAAACTAAAATTTCCCATACAAACACAAGGAAGATAAAAGAAACCATCATCAGCCAACAAATGAAACATACTCAAACACTGCAACTGTTAAATAAATTCTAGCTTCTGATTTTCGTGGCTAATTTCCTTTATAATTGAGAATGGAAGATTGATTGATCAATTACAAAGCACCTGCAATGATCACAGATGATGTGGCCAGAACTCTATTTCCAGAGGACCATAATTGAATGAACTTTCTATTGCAGCCTGGTATCACAATCAGTGTAAAGAACAGCCAGGTTCTTTATGTCAAGTTAAACACTGAATGTTATATGATCTAATATGCTGAACTTCTAAGATGAAGAAAAAAAAATCTAGAAGTTTCAAAGATGGTGTGTTATTATCAATTGCGATACAATAACTGCATACATGCTCCGTCTACCTTTCCTATGAAAAAGGTGCTTCAAGATTACAAGTCCTTAAAATCTCCTGCATCACTGCCACCACGAAACTGGACCTAAACCATCACCATCAATCGATCCCTGCAAAACTAAGAACTAATTAGAAAAAGTTCCTGAAAAGCATTGTTGTTTGCCAAGGAACACGAAATGGATAAAAAAGAAGAGCTGCCCAAGCATCACTATTTCCTTAAGAGAGGGAGAGAGGTTGTTGAGTTGTTTTTTAACAAAGCTCCACCTCAATGCGACCTTTTTATAAACTTGCAGTTTCATTTATCATTACAGACTCCTGTTCGACTTGTTTGCAAGTGTAAGAACACAATAAAGAATATTTAATAGCAGACTGGAAAAAAGAAAAAGAAAACAGAAAACAAGGATAGAAAGTTTTGGTTGTCTAAAATCTCCATCTGCCTTGCGCAAGAATCAAACTGAAATACTGCCTTATTTGATTTATTCATTAAACAATGCCCAATGAAATCAAATAAAAATCAATTTTGAAAACCTCTCTCACATGAGCACTCATAAAGTAATACATCCACATGAGTACTAATCGGATAGACATGCTTTGTATCCAGTACTTAAATGGACTTTTGAAATAATTTGATAGATATGATACTGTAAATTAAATAACAAGCAAGAGTAAATATAAATCAAGGAAACAGATGAATGGACTGTATTGATTGCAAAACACTCAAATATAGAAACCTACAAACGGTGACCTGCTTCTTTCATGGTAAGAGTGTCGGGAGGGAGAGTAGGCGGCAAAGAAAAACAAGAAACAAAATCTCCTGCTCTTTGGTTCAGCATAAAAGCAGTCTTTAAAGAAACATGGTTTTACATGCAATGCTACAACATTTCTACATTGAAGTTAGGAGGACAAACTTACTGTAATCACCATCGGTGAAAATGGCTCCCCTTGTTGCTCAATAGGAGTTGGGGGATATGTTACACTGATAACTTTAAACCTTATCTAGCATTTGGAAAGAAAAAGTAAGAAACAAGTTGAAGTTTAGAGCATTTTCCTATAAAAGAAGAGACACCACCAACCTCATCAATGCCATCTACAAAAAACTCTTCGCCATTAAATTCCCATACCCATAGGACCTTATACCTGCAATTTTCATTATAAACATTCACAATTCATTATTTGTCAACATAGATGTAAAATGCGAGGCAAGAAAAAAAGAAGAAAAATGCCAAGTAGAGGAGATTCCATTTCCAATTATTATCCCAATACAGGAAACTAGATGGGGAACTTTACCTATTCTCTGGGTCTGGAACATGACGGGATGGTTTTTGTATAAGACCAGCTGGTATGTTAATATCATCAAAAAATCCAAGTGACACTGTCGAATATGGTTTCAACATCAGTATGCAGGAACCATGTAGATATAGCTCAACGCAATGAAACAAAACAGAAATTAAAGAATGCAAAATGTTGGCTTAATTTTTGCAACGAGTAAAACCAAAAAGACATTGATAAAACAAACAAGATCATGTTGTAAGAAAATGGATCCATTAAATAGCCCCCCATCCTAGCAACCTGTAAAACTCAACATGCACCAGCATATTACCTAGATAACCCCTGGGAAAGACTATTCATGTTCCTGAGCCCAGAAAAAATGAGCAACCCAGCCTACAGAACATACAATGACGGGGAAACTTCCAAAGTGTCCCCACCCCCTTGTTGCCAAAAGAGGTGGAAGATGCAAAAAACATGAACAGCTGCAGCCTGCAGTTGCAATTAGTTGCGTCTCTGTGAAACAAGCTCACTGAGAGAAAGGACCATTTTAAAAGTTAAAGAACTTGCAGAGGCAAGTTAACCAAAGATAAAGGATACCAATGATATGACTTGAGAAAACAAGTGCTTATATTAAATTATAATTCGTGAAGCAACAGATGGATTCTCTACAATTCTGTCCCCACAGATATAAAAAACAAAGCATCATGCCAGTTAACTGATGCAGTCCTCAAAAACTTCCTGCATCAACTATAGCCTCTAGTCAATTTATCATGCCATGGAAAAATTGCAATATCAAAAAAGATTGTACTATCAAAAAAAGAGGAGGAGAAGATAGAAACAAATGATATGCGGAAGTAACTGTTGAACATACAGTGCAAACCATCTGCAGTGGATTCTTTAAGTTTCGCAGATATAATCTCTCCCACAAAAGGACGAAAAACAATCATTCTAAACTCCACCTGTCAAAATAATAAAACACTATCATTTACTCACTGCAGATTAGTTCTTTAGTAAAATCAGACACTTCTTGTAAAGTACACTGAATGTGTTTTGCATAGATATTCAACAAAAGTGACAGCGTATGCCCCTCCGAACAAGTTCACATATTTTATAATTCAACAGTCTAACTGAAAGTTGAAACCATTGTCAAGGAAAAGAAACACGCTTCGCAACTAAAATTCTAGAAATGTGGAAGATGGCACATAGGCACTAGCTAAATTTACCCTTTTCTTGGAGGCAACTAAGGAAGGAGTTGGACCCATTCTAGTGAATCGTGAGCTGTGAACTAATCAATCCACAATAAGTTTCACAGCATCAATGAGGGTTTACTTACTACCTAGGGAAGATGGCATCTTCCCTAGGTAGTATACTCAAAACGTTATTGAAAGAAACAAAGATAAATAAAATGGAAAAAGTCTCCACAAACTACACAAAGATTTGAAATTCAAGGGGGATAAATAGTCCATATGCTTAAGACAATATTCACATAAAATACATCTATTAGACTCAAAATGCTAGCACAAAAAAAAGGGAAAATACAATCACAAAAAGGAAAAGCCATGGCTTACCGTATAGGTTGAAGCACCTTCACCGGGAGATATAAAGCCACCATCAATTTTTCTGATGTCATAGATTGAAATACAAAGTCCCAGCTTTGATATAACCTTCATTGCAAACAATAATTTCCATTTTTACTCAATATTTCAAAGTGCTTAACATGAAAATACAAGGACAGAAAGGAAGAAATATACAAAGGGAAATAGTAAGTACCTTATCCAAGAAGATATTTTGAAGCTCTTCCTTGATAGCATCTTGGAGAGGAAGATTCAGAAGACGAGGAGGCAATAGCATCTTGTGCTCTATCAAGCTCAGATAGAACATCTTTTTTTCTTTTTTCTTTTCTTTTCTTTCTGAATTTGCCTACCAAATAGTTTTCATAAACCAGAAAAAGAAAAACAGAGAAAAAAGCCAAAAGCAGTGGATGATTAAATTGAACAGCAAATACTACATGGTCTGCTTCATATTAAATTCACTGATAATACTTACTTTGTTAACTGAAACACGATCCGTAGGAGCTAAAATCAGAGCCTTGCCGTAGAAAGGAGCGTTGCAGGAGGAGGAGGCGGGGTTTTTTTTTGTAATCGCGTTTTGTACAGGGTTTAGGTACAAAAAAAACAAACGAAAATGAACAAAGATAGCGCGTGTTTTTTTATAAATATAATAAAAGGAAAAGGACCAATTTTTTTTAACCAATGAGCATTGGACACGTGTACGGCTCTAATGCTCACCGCTCGTGTTCTTTCTTATTATCGGCGGGACAGAGCAGCAGGAACATTGAGAAACCAGAGTAGTTTTCTTCACTCTATACTCCAATATTATCAATCATCCGTGTTGCTCGACAGGTCTCTCACTTTGTCTCCTCCTTGTTGCAATCATGAAAAAAGAGCTGCTGATCCGTTTCTTTTCAGAATCGGTCTTCCTGCGTTCGATTTCTATCTGCTCTCTACTTCTGTAATATATTTTATTGTTCTTCTCTTCTGTGTTTTTTAACATTTTTGCTGAAAAGTTTTAAAAAATCATGATTTAATAATGTTAATTTGTATTTTTATTATCTGTGGTATCAGATTTTGGGCAGTCAAAAGAGAGAGATTCCTAATGTTGTGGCTGCGTATGTGTATTCATGGTCATGAAGCTAGTTTTTAATCTGATATTGTGATTGAATTTTAAGTGAATAAACAATAAAATTTTATTGTAAATTATTAGGAATGATTTATATTTATTTTTGCTTCTTTATCATTTGTACTTTTGTAGTTCCATGGATGGGTTCCGTCTATGTTGTTCCGAGCTTGATGCAATGGAGGCTAAGCTTGCTTCATGGTCGTTTGCTTTTGTTTTTGAAACTCTTTCAGATGTATCTCAGTGTCAGCTATCACTCTTGCATTATAGCTTACTGGGGAAGCCCATGCCAGAAGGGGAGTCGAGCTTGATTTTATTTTTTCACATCTAAACCCAGCATTCAAGTTTTGATTCTTTTGTGGGTGAATCAGCTTCATGGACATTTGCCCCAACCCTATTGCCTAGATGTCTGGAGAAGTTGAGGAAAGAGGTGGATGACCATTGGTGTTGTGAACCTGGTTTAACGCATCTGGAAGTGGTTAGTAGAGAATACCATATCTGGAAATGGTACGTGTTTCTGATTAATGATAAACTTTTCAGTGATCAGTTTATGCACCATCTTTGGATCATGGTATTGGAGATCCAGAAGAAGATGGATATCTTTGTGAGCCTTCAGTAAGTAATCGTATACTTTATTAACATGCACGATTTTTTCAGTGGAAGCTGTTTTTGTTTTTTAGGAAGGTTAAACATGCCTATAAATCCTATTTTCATGCTCGTTGCAGGCATATAAAGTGGTCATAGTTGAAGGAAATTATCTATTGTTGGAAGATGGGGCTTGGAAGGATGTGTCTTCAATGTTTGATGAGAAATTAAGTGTTATTTTCTTGCTAGGCTAGGACGTGTCTTCAATGTTTGATGAGAAATGGTAAGTGTTTATGATCTTGCTAGGCTATTTTCCCTCTCTATTTTGTCGTGGAGCAGATATATATGCTGAGTATTCATGCCAGAATTTTTTCATTAGTGTTATTTTCCCCAGTTTTTATACGTCTGACAGGGCTGGCATGTAGCAATAATGTTGAGAGCTGTATCATGCTTAAGGGCAACTTTACACTCTTAAGTTCTGCATCCGAGAGCTTTTCTCACGTGGTTCAAATCAGTGTTTCAAAATCTGTTTTCTGAATGTCCTCTCTTGGCACGAGACAGAATTTCAGGGTCACTTTGAACCTTATATCTTTACATTGGATTACCCTCTCATGATGCTGTCCATGCCAGAATATGGAATCAAAAGTACAAGAAAATGAAGATTAAGTCTGGAAGTTAGATATATAACGATACACACTGTTGGGATGCAACATAGTCTTTAGATCACAATGTGTTGCAAACCTGCAGTCCAATTCAGTTAACATCATCTTGGGTTCGAGCTGCTGTTGGGATTAGTAATTGCTGTTTCCCTTGCTTTGCTAATTTATGAAACCAGACGTGAGTAATTGGCACTTAATTCTTACAGGTCATACACTTAATGAAAACGTCCGATTACTAACCTTTTTCCACATCTTTTCAACTCCCCTTTCAACACACAAGATTTTCCTATAGGATAGAATTGTATAGACTGTTATGAGCAGATGATAACTTTAACTTGAATGTTTTGAGGTTGGGTGAATTGCTTGCACCATCTTGGAAATGTGCCCCATCTTCACAACAAGCCACTTTTATCTCCTGTTTTTTTTTTTTTTAAGGTTTATTGATGTGGACATTGATACAGAAAGGCATGTAGTTTTAAAGAGACACATTTCAAAAGGCATGGGCTCATTTTCTGTTTTTACTGGTTACTGCTCCTACAGTTCTACTAGGGAAAGGAAAGAAAGTCTTGTGATTTTAATTCTATGTTGTCTAACAGGAAAGCCTCCAGATGTTTCAAAATGGCGGGTAAGACTCACTTTGTTGTCATCTTCAAACTTGGTTTTTTTTTGGATTGCTGGTTTCTCTACATCAACCTTGTTTTCTTGATTTTAAATGTGTAATGTGGAATTAAATTCATCTGCAGATAGTACAACGACCAGCGTAATGCAGATTTAGTAATCAGGTCTATCAATTTCTAGAATTGATATGATGAACTAATGGAGAAAGAGAAAAGAGATCGCATTAACTTAATGGAAACTGAAAAAATTAATAAATAAATGAAGGATATGGCTTCTTCTTTTTTCTCCTTGCTTCTAACATTTTCATTCATGTGTTGATTTGTTACTTCAAGATTCAGACTAACCAAGTTATTCAAAATGCAGTTTCTATCGAAGCAAGTTAATGCCTGGTTTCCTTTATTGTTTGTACAGAGAGAAGTCAATAGACTGTAAAACCTGATTCCTTTGGCACCTAACACGGGAGATTGTGATCTGATTAATTGATTTGTGGCACAAAGTTGGAAACTACTTTAGTTGCTTGTTAAGCATAATAGCATCTCACTGACCAGGTAAATAATTGCTGTACAAAGAGATGCCTTGATTGTTTTACAGATAATGTGTTGCAAAATGTTTCTCGAGATAGTTGCTTATGACCTTTATGTGCTGCTCTCTTCTTTGTTCTTAAAATTCTAAGTGGTTTGACTGTTGAATTTCCGGGGACAAACTGCAGCCTCTGTTAACGGTAAATGGAATTATTCTATATTCTAAATATGTGAAATATATTGCTCACCCTTAGGCTGCATAATGTTGCCTGAGACAAGTCGGAACATGGTCTGGAGGCTGCATGGCATGTTGCTTGAATGCATTAGAAAGGCCATTCATATCCCGCGAAGTCGGGCTAATTTCTCCTCCAAGAAAAAAAGACGATGGCAGATTGGTGTCCAGATTTCCAAACAACAAAAGCCGAAGATTAGGTGTGGTTTACGGGTAATTTGATTATTTATTTGTTTATTTTCTTAGGGTATCATATTATTTGGATGTGAAAGGAGTATGCTCCCATAGTACCTTTTTGTATCTTGAAACATTCTTCACCGTTATCAGCTTGATGTGCAGTTTCATGGCTACCCTGTTCGTCACTAATCCTAGCTGCACTCTTTACGCTTTTCTATCCATCAAACAAAAGCAACTTATGAGAGTCAAACAAGAGAGAAGAGGAGTTGGGAAGCAAGACAATACATAAATTGCACAGATAAATTTAAGAAAGTTTTGCTACAAGGTAGGGGGGAAAAAGCCAAATTCTTTGCAAGATTTTTACATTCCTTGTCAACACTGAAATGAGTTTGGCTTTAGAGGGACAATCCTGAGTCCTCATCCTCGTCGAGGGAGGATGTGTAGACAAAGTAGAGAGACCAGATGAAAGCAAACACACCCAACAGGATCCAAACAAGAAGGTTGTTGCTCAAACCAAAGGGAAGTCCTGTTCCTTCGGTGGACAATCTCTCATCCACCAGGGCCAAGGCTGGACTTGATATGGTTGCAGCACACACAGCTGCCATTAATGATGCACTCATTCCCTTGCTTTTTTCCTCCACAGTAGGCTTTCCCTCCATGGAGCAGCTCACTTTTCCCTTCTTTGCTATTGCGGGCAAGCCTGGATCCATTAATGAAGTTGAATAAAGCAGGATACTGAACAGAAAAGAATGCCCAGTCAAATGACGATAACTCTGATCAAGTCAACATATTCTTCACCCTATCCACTTATTACAGTCATTAGATCCATGTTTTTTGTTGAGAAAGATGCAGTATCTACTTTGATAAGAAGAGCTCGACAATGTAATGAGAAATTACTGAAAATAAGATACAAATGACAATAATTTCATTCCACGATTAAATTCATGATAGGAAGCTGATGGTCTTACCAAGAACATGTGAGGAAGAGACCCCTACAGACGGCCTGTGTGCAAGGGCTGCACGAACGATTGATGATGTAGCGGTACTAGCAGTGATGGTGGCCATATTTCTTCAATTAGGAAGAAACTCGCACCAGGGCTGAGTGCAACTACAGAGGATACCAAAGAAGAAGAAGCGAAGGGTACCGCAAGATTTGACAAATTAATAATTATGTATCCAAATAAAGTGTGTCCAGCGCACCACATAACATGGATAGGTAGGCAGCCCCGCATTTTATATCCGCTATCCGTAGGAGTCCAACCACCTTCTTCCACGTGCGACATAATCCAGTTATGAGGCCAAGTAATTATAAAGCAGCGAGTCAGTGACATAGAGCCGCATCTTTCCATAGCTGAGATCATCGAACCGGCTTCAAGTTCCATTCGTTATTGCCGGTAAAAACTGTGGGACTCACTTTTGGCTGGTAGGGACGTGATTCAATCACGGTGATTGATCTCGAGATACATGGGGGCATTTTCTGATGTGAAGTAGAAAAAAACTAGTTTATATGTCAAAGTGTCATAATCTGCTTTCCGTTATTCCTGGATATTGCACTGTTTTAAGTAAGGATGGTCATAGTTGATACGTTTGGTCCAGTAACTCTTGTACCTCCCAAATTCCCAATACCAATTTCCAGCCATGGTTTCATGACTCCATCATAGCGTAATACCGCTGCCTGCTCAATCTCGTCCTATCCAACACCCCCCTGATAGCCAAGACCAAGTTTATGCCATCAGACCAGGGAACTCCCAGTCTTACGAACTGAGCTACCCATGAGAGGTTAATACATGCTAATGCTCGTAAATGATCTATATATGTGATATTTAGAGCACATTAATCAAAACATGGAAAAATAGAGAGTGGAGTGAGTATCTTATGAAGATGAACATTGCTAAATCAGCAAACATGTTTTGCAGAACAGCAGAGATAACATAAATCCAGAAAGCATGTCAGCGGGGTGAAAGCATAAGCAAATGTGAACAAGCGACGTTCACATACCAGTTGCAAGTATTTATTGTAGAGAGCTGTTAAATTATGTCTCTTCCACTCTTGCAGATCAAACAAATTCATTCCAAATGCCCATGTGCATGTCTTGACATCAAACCTCTCAATCACAAATGGATACGAGAAATTGATGAACATATCCATCGGCGAAATGAAGCTTCACCTTCACGGCAAGTGTCCACTGCTCCAATTACTTTTTTATTCATATTAAGACTCCAAAGATCAGCTAGATCCTTTTGCACTACCATATCATGGTCAAATAGCAAAATCTTATTCAGCTGTGGGAAACATCTGGTAGATAGAAACGAAGATGGTTCAGAGCAGAATTATCAGTCACAATTTTGAAAAACAATTTTTCTGGCTCCTGTCAGAAGTCAAAGCAATAAAAAACATCAGCTTTGTTGCACACCTCAACTCAAAGTTAGCCATGGCACAATATTCAATTTGAAAAGCTTTTTCCGCGGGTATCCAAGCCAATAATCACTTGCACGGAGAATGACATCAGTACCAGATTCCTGCCATAGTTAATGATTTCTGATAGTACAAGGCCAAGAATAAGACTGGCATATTCCAAAAAAGTAGTAGAAAGGCTACAACTAGAGAGTCACATAAAGCAAGAAAAATAGAAGCAGGAAATAGAACATTAAGATGTTGATTTTCACAGCTAGCTTCTTGAACCATATAGAAATTTCACCCAATTTCAAGCGTACTCCACAATAAAAAAAGGGAAGAAAGCATGTTGTTACAAAGTCAGCTTATGTGTTCCATGGCAATGCAATGCTATTGCATCTTTTAGGAGTTTTTTTTTCACAAGCCTCCAAGGTCTGCCACCTAGGTTCGCCTCGCTTAACTTTTTCCCTTTCAATAAAATTTTCTCGACGGCGCAATGATCACATGATTTGCTAGGACATACAAAAAATATTGTTTCGACTTGGACAGGTTTTATAATATTCTGGCAAATATGATACTAGTGTGATTGCAGGCACAAATTTTTTCTCTCTTGGAAAGAGAAAAGGTGTCAGTCTTGAGACTCTTAACATAGGAACCACTAATGGGAGCCAGTCCACTTGCTGGAGATGATTTAATTGCCGCTTGTATTTATTCCAAATAACTTTTTCTCTGTAACTACGCAAGTTATAACAGCCTCATCAGAAGCCTGAAGTGAAATCTGTATACACAAGCTAAAAAACAATTAAAAAAGGCATATGCAGTTTACCATGGCAGAGGACACAGTAGAATTGACAACCACTGCACAGGACAGAACATTGCCATTGAAAACAGCATAGTGATAGAGATCTGGATCCTGCACTCTTTGTTGGTTAGGGAGCTGTCTTTCCTCAGCTGGCAAGGCAAAATATTCAGCAGTCAACCGCATAGAAAGGCAGTGTAGGCCTTTCGGTGTAGTCCTTCCTGCAATCTGAACAAGATATGTTGCTTGATTCTTCTGTGCTCGAACCTCTTCTTCAGCATTGTAAGTCATGGCGCTGAGCTTCGAAGCCATGGCAGAGCAGTCTGGGAAAACACGACTGACTTTTGACAACATAACCTCCAAGGATCTCATTTTCTGAAGTGCACTGTAAATGTATTAATGTTCGGATTTTAAACCAATTCAGTTCTTCTCCAATATATATATATATACACACATCATTTAATTTCTACAATATGTACAAGCAATCATCAGATTTTATTTGCTGAACCAGATTCTAGAATTCCTTGTTAACTTTAAATTAATGCCCTGCAAATTGAAAAAATCAACATCAAAATACAAAGTATAACGAGGATGTGATACCTCCTTGATAAATCTGAGTCCTTGTTGGATGAACTAACAGCTCCTTCTGATTATTTTATTCGGGGTCTCAACTCTTTTACTAAGCGATAGTTACTGCCTCGTGGCGACATACTCAAGTATGTCTTCCCTCTAAGCACATAATTTTTCATCTGCTTTACCTTCTTATCTGTGGATCTCTGAATTGGATGCCCCTGCAGTCAAAACCAGAACATATGATAGACAATTAGAACAGCCGACCATGCTTGTATCTAACAGGAGCCATTTGTTTTTGTGGTGCGGCTGACTTTACAACAAAAAAATGATTGTTTTTTTAAATTAATTTTTTTGTAAATATAAATTTTAAAAAATAAAAAAATATTATTTTAATATATTTCCAAACAAAAACTACTTTAAAAAACAATCAATATCACAATATAAATCACTACTTTATTTTACAAAAAATCTGCATCACAAGCATAAAGAATTTTCTTAGCAACCAAACAGAATGAAAACTGAAAATCAAGTTAAAAGCGAAACTTCTTACCAAATTTGACAAATCCGAAATCAATTCTTCCCGCCCTGCCACAACAAATCCACAAAAAAAGAAGAAAAGAAGTCAATTAAATCACCAATTATAGCAACATCAAAACCATGATTCTACTAATGTAGAAATCTTCAGTGAAACTAACCAGAGATTCAATGATCAGTAAATTTTTATCCTCAGTAAAATTCCATTTCCTTATCAACGTGTTTTGAATGTTTAACCAACAGAAACAGAAAAGTGAAAAAAAAATTACCTACAGAAACGATAAGGATGGGAGCCAGCACAGTTAAATAGAGCACAGAGAGTGTCAAAATCCAGTGCCACCGTCGGAATTTTTTCATTTTATATTAAAAAAAACAAACCAAATCCTCACTATTTTTAGGTTTTATTAAATTGAAATCAATCATTCTCCAAAAGGCACATTTCACAGACTCATCAAATCAGCACAAATTCGATTCTTCAATAGCAAGCAATGAAAAAAAAGCTAGGGTTTCAGGCTTTCCTTTTACGGTGTTATGTGTTTTTTGTTTTTCACGGAGATAGAGAGAGGGAGGAAATGGGAGGGAGTTTTAAAGAGCTTGAAGTTTCAAGCTTGCCTCACTGTGAGGGCGTGGGTTCGTTCTATTTGTTTCTTTTTTTTTTAATTATTCGGACAATTTTCGAGACGCGGAAACGATGATGGGAGACGGGTATGGTAGCCTAAGATGGGGTATACGAAGCTAATGATGAGGACTAGGATGATTTGTCGTTGATTTCTGTGTTCGGGTCCAGATCTGATTCTTTGGGCCCTGTTGCCTGTTTTAAGGCGTGGAAGCATTTTTAAAAAATTTAAATGTGATTGATTTCAGGCAGTGAATCTCGTTTATATCATCGCTAATGGACAAAGCAATGATCGCTCCATTACAGTTAAAATCGAATTTGGAATCTTCTGGCCACGTGGCTGGAGATGGATTGCCTGATCTTTTTTGGGGGGCTTTGTTATCTGTTAGTTAGTGTTGCCCTTAGTCCGGGAAGTCGCAATGTGCAGCAGACAAGTCTTGTTGTGTCCCCTTGGGGTTTTTTTTTAAATAAATAAATAAATATTTTTTAATTAATTTTATTTTTTCCTGTGTTTTTTTTCTTGTTTTGTATAATTATATTTTTCTGAATTTTTTATTTTTAAAAATATATTTTCTGTTTTTT
>Ga0325411_1003554_pt1 | contig 17619 bp, 7 predicted proteins | sample PopdelMetagenome_13_FD_206181 | JGI IMG/M metagenome (GOLD analysis project Ga0325411, IMG submission 206181) | Populus deltoides microbial communities from Bellville, Georgia, United States - Xylem-PdIQD-R4 | ecosystem: Host-associated > Plants > Phyllosphere > Stem > Wood/Secondary xylem...
GTTAAAGAAGACAAAACCGGGTTGTTGTCACGGTTATTGATTAGACAACAGCGGGCACCGCTGTTTATTCTTCTTCTTGTTAATTAAAACCAGGTTATTGTTAAACCCATTGTTTTTGATTCCAAGTAGATGGTTTTGTAAAATAATTACTAAAATTAGAGGATTTAAATCTTAAGGTGTGATCTGTGAAGGAGAAAGCATACATGCTTGGGCCCACTTTTGTCCATGGTTGGTAAATCAAGATGACCAAAGCATCAGAATTGCCACATAGGACGCTGGTTTCTTACAGAAGCTAGATTTGTAATAGAACTTAAGTTGGGCTTACAGTGGAATAATCAATGGGCTCTACCCATCATGATTTACATTTGAGTTTCTACACTGCAAAAGAAAAAACAATAGGATTTGTTGTTGCGGAAGCCCAATCCACCATTATCCTTTGATTTGAATAATCTACCCCATCTTTGTCAATCAATCCCACGTTAATCGTGGATAAAATAAAAAACATCCCTTTTATTTATACCAATTATGGAGGACAATTCGAGATATTTCTTATGATTCAAAGGATTACAGAGCTCCAAGATATTCGATACGTGTGATCTGCTTTCACCCCTCAAATTGGATTGTCACCCTTGGAAATCAATACAAGCATGGTCTTGGTAAGTTTTGTTGGGAATTCCTTGCTCCCCATCCAATACCTGCAAGCAGCAGCGGCACACAAACTGGCCTTATTAAGTTCTAGAATTGTTGAAGGAACTTAGGGTTTAAGCCATCGATAAATAGTTGGTGAAAATAATCGAACACCATATTTTCCATACCCCCCTCACCTCCAAATTCCACCCCCGCATCATTAACCAGCCTCTTAATCCTGTTTCGTCTCCTTTTCATAGATGTAGATGCGTGAAAAGTTTTTGTATTAGCGTCCATATCCCTTAGCCAATCCTCCTTCACACTTTGATGCCAGTACAACTCCTCTTGGGATAGCTAGCAGCTAGGAAAGCTTATCTGATCCACTCCTGAACCTAGAATTCTATATGATTAATGGCAATCTGGATAAGCACCTCACCTTCTTTGAGCTGGTGGGGTAATAAGAGATGGCTGTCAGAAGTCCATATATAGTGCACACTTTGTTTCTCATGGCATTAAAATTAATCCCTCTGTATATATGCAAGAAATCTTCCCACTAAATAAAGATCAAAAGATTGTACCTCCGTTGTCATACCCTCATCTTCTAAAACAAGTTCCTCTTCCTCTTCTTCTACCAAAGACAAAATTTCAAGACGCGGTTCCATTGACAAAAACTAAGAACACCCAGCACTCATTTCCTTGCCAAAAAAGCAAGATCACTACCTCTCTATATTAGAAAGACCCGTAACTTCATCAATTTTAAGAAAGCCCCACCCATTTTTAATTAACCAAACATGAAGCATCCTTTTCACATATATTTCTGGATTATCTATTACCAATTTGTGGTCATAGGATGACCCTTTTAACCTAAAAGCCCATGAGCATGCCTAAGAATAAAGCTACATAATCATTGACAGGATGAGACCACCTCTTGTCTGATCAAGTTCAAATTGTAGTCAATTACCATGAATTACTGCTTGGTTACCAGTAAAAAATACCTGACTTCCTTACTCAATCTCTAACATATCTTTTTTTTTTGTTGGTACAGGAACTATAAGTGTAAAAACAACGTACGTGATTAAATATAATTTTGGACATGATTCGATTAAATATCCAAACTCATTGGATTAGTCAATGATGTGTATCATTGAGTTAATGTATAGTGCTGAACTTTTTAGCAAAAAAGTAAAATTACAAAAATCAAATTTATTTTTTTATTTTGATCAGGTTTTGATTGAGACTATATATCCATTATAAGTGTTAAAAAAAAAAAGAATTTAATATACCAGCACTTCTGCCCCACTAGATAAAAAAAGCATCATGATAAGGTTATCCTACTGTACTAAAACATTTATAAAACACTAGCTATTTAACTTGTGCTTCGTCGTGGATCTAATAATTTTAATATAATAAGTAAAAAATGAATATGCAGACTTTTCCTATGTTTTTTCTTTATTTTCTTACAAAAAATCCCAATTATAAATCGAAAAGCCTATACATATATTTAATAAAATAAATTAAGAATCATTAATGCCAATAAATAAAAAAAATATTAATGTTTCTATTCTATTCGCCTCACTACGAGTCGAATAATGTTTTTTATAACACAAAAGAATGAAGTGTAGGTGTTATTAACATATTTTTGGACATCAAGTAAAAAATATAATTGCAAATAAAAAATTGAAGCTTACAAATAATATAATAAAATAAAAGTTATATATGTTAATAAAAACATGTAAAATCTCAAGATAGTTTTTAACATAATGGAAAAAGAAAACAATGTTGCAATTGCTATAGTGAAACACCATTTACTTTTAGTTTTGTATAATATTTAAAAAAAAACATGTAAAGAAAAAAAAAGGAAAAATTACAAAAGAATGAAGATAAGAAAAAAGAGAATGGTATGAATAGACCGCGTGTAGAGTGATAAATATTCCAACTACAAAGAATAAAAAATAATATTTTATTTTCCAACAAAAAGTGCAAAGAAAAAAAAGAGGAAAAACTAAAAAAATATTACAAAAGAATGAAGATATGAAAAAAAAAGGTGATAAATAGGCCAAGTGTGAAGTGATAAATATGCCAAGTATAAAAAACAAACAAAAAAATAAAATTTAAAAAATAAAATTAAAAATTATAGATTTGCCACCAATATAATAAAAGAAATTGAAGAAAATTTTAATTGTGCCATTTGTATAATGAAAATGGATTTCCTTCTAGTTATATGTATAATTATAACGTTTTATTATTCATATAAACAATGAAGCGCCTTAACTTTTTTCTTTTTAATTTTTTTAATTATACCCTTTTTTGTTTTGAATATCGTGGTCACGTGGTCACGCAACCCACAATCAAAATTGAGATCTGATCCCGAAAAGCCGAAATAGGTCTGATAGGAGTGTGACACAATGGAAACCCACCCCAAGGCACCAACACTATTGGAATAAGTAGAATGATGCCACAAAACCAGTTAATCTTCGATAAGTGAGATTCAGTTCATTCAAGAATTGAAGAATACAACAATCACTCTCATACATTAAAACTTAAAAATTCAAAAGTAATAATCATCAAAAGTTGCTGAAATTTTGGTTTCATAAATTTAAATAGTTCTTAAAAAATTAACCCTTATGGACCTCTTATGTGGACTTATATGAGGTCCACTCAAAACTGACCCAAAACCCAAAACTAAAAAGCTCATAACCTGATCCAAACAAGCCTTGGATCCTATCTCAAAACAAAGTTTTAATTAAGCCCAAACATTAAAGAAAATAAAAAAATAACTAATTTATCATTAAATACTACTAGCTCTTCTTTCCTTGTGCAGCAAGGATGAATAAGGAATCCTTATAAGAAAATGATTTTGAAACATTAATGAATCCTTACCACATTTAGAGATTATATTGTAGCTCATTAAAGATCCTTGTGGAACTAGAAAATTCTCAAAATCATCTGCTACATCTTTTTAGGAAAAGAATCTTAACCAAATAAGAAGTTTACAAGTCAAAAGGAAGTAAATAACAAAATTCGTACAGCCTTTTGTGGACCCATATTGAAATGCCTTCCCGAACTACAATCAACCTGAAATTTTAACCCAAAGTATGAAAACATGTCAGGAGACTCTACATTAAGGTTTAGCCTGATCCAACGGTCGGATTGAGAATTATGACTGTTGCCGTAAAACTGGACAGTTGCGCATTTTACGTTAGAATCCAAATCTGATTGTTTTTTCGTTACCCGGATTGTATCATTTTATAACCTAATTTGATGAAATTAAATGTGATATTATGGTAAAAATATCAAATTAAATACGAGATTCATCTCAGACATAATACAAATAGAATTTGATCTACTTTGATTCCTTTGTTTTTGTTTTTTTTCCTTTCAATTTCCCCTCTTTTTATTCCATTTCATTTTTTTTCTTCAATTTTATCCTGTAACAAAAAAAAACAACTACCACATGTTTCATTGTCCATAAAAGTGAAGCAAGTTCTTTTTTTACCTTTTTTTTTTCCATGTCCCTTTCTTTTTATCTTTCATTTTCATTTTTTTTCTCAATTTTATCAGTCAATATTTTCATGATTTTGAATTTACATTTATAATTTGTTTTAGTTTGCCATATAGCTTAGGTTGATCAAATATGTTGGCGTCCCAATATTATATTAAAAAAAGATGTCTGCTTGATTTATTTTAAAATCCACACCACACTTTTACTAGTTATTTAGGTTATCTTTTGACCCATCAATTAATTAAATGAGACACATTAGAACAATTCCAATATGATTTAATTTTAACTTAAATTGGAAAAGAAATCAGATTAAAATGTTTCTTAGTTGATTCGCTAATCTGAGTTTAATAAGAATTCTAAATGATTTCTTGTGGCTTGAATTTTTTTTTATGTTCAAAGCCATTTTGATTCAATCCGCGGCATAGAACTCCCTAGTCGATATCCCAATTTAGCTAGGAAAACAACATCAAAGTTGCTTTCACGCAAAACACGTAGGTAAATCATTTTTTTTATTATTGTTTATGAGTAATTGAATGTTTGTTTTTGCATCACAACCAGCCTTTTTAAGTGTTTTTAAATTAATTTTTATATTAAAAAACATCAAATTAATATTTTTATTTATTTTTAAAAGATTTTAATGTCTTAATATCAAATATAAAAAAACACCTTTTCCTCCGCTTTTTTATGTTTGTGAATGCTAATGGTGCTACGCATTAACTGGCTAGGAACATTTTGGCCCAAGATATGCAGATCCAAAAGATCAACAAATGCAATCGCCCGGTTAAAATGGAACTGAAAATGAGAAACACAATTCCTTCGGCGTTTATTCCCGACATCATGTCATGGAAGATGAACTGCAAGGTCATGGAAGATGAACTGCAAGGGTTGCTCCCTTCCCTGCTTGTAAATTATAATATCAATAATTTGGCCAATCACTAAGATCTTGACCGATCGAGAATTTTAGCAGCATCCACCCATGCTGCCAATTACAAGTCCCATATAACCAAGGTAATTTCTAGTAATTAAAATTGCTCATATAAAAAGCTGAGCCATCAGAATGAACTTAATTAGCAACCCACACTAAAAGGCAGAAGACAGAAGAACCCTAAGAAACCATGCCATTCTACATAATTTGTATGCCAAAGAGTTTAAAGCCAGTTTTCACAGCGTCATGTGTTGGCTTATCAGCTCGCACCATTCTGTCTTCCTCGACGTTCTTCTTGACAGTACTGTCACGGGCGATTCCCGGGCCTTGGAGAAGCTGCAACTCAACTTTCGACGCAATGCTTTGGTTGGATGACTCTGCAATGTTACTGATGTTATCACAGTTGCTTACATCAATCATTTGGAATGTTTGAGCAGCGGAATCTACAGTCTCTCCACTCTCGCATAACCAGAAAACAATGGAGTCATTTGCCTTCAATTTTTTTTCCTTCACGAATCGATTCCAACCCCTGGTGAAGACATAACTCTGACTGCTTTTCCAATAACAATACCGAAATTTCCACAACTTCATTGACTTGTCATAGAAAGCTAGCATCACATCGACTACTTTGTCAGCCGCCTCATCTTCTTCAGCGCTTTCAGAAATATTTGGGAAGTACTTAATAGCGTATTTCTTAGGGATGACAAGCCTATTTAGTTTCCCAACATCACTTGGTGTTAGCTCCTTCCGAAACAGTTGCTTACATGTTAGCCCTTCACTACTTTGCGGCATCATAAGCTTGAGGCTGAGTGCAGTCTCCACACTTTGGGAGCATGTTCTTGTAAAATCAGCAAACTTGGATTGGTAGGTACCATCCTTTATCATGGCAAGCACGACTTCAATGCTGTAATAACTTTGAAATTTTGGCTCTTCGACAGTTATGTCAGTTGGTGGGAAATTTCTCCTTGAATCGCCACTCCGAAGCTTTATTGCTGCACTATCATAAGCCATAGCTGCCTCCCTTTCAGATTTGAAGGTTCCTAGCCAAATCCGTTGGTGGTTGGCATATATTTGACAACCCCAGTGACCATTTGGCTGTGGCACAACACCTTTGAATCTTGAAGCGCTGACATTACTGCCATACCTTGCACGCTTGCTTGGTGGAAATGGATGAGTGCTGCTATTTGAATCTGACAGTTCTTCAATTGCAGGTGTTTCTGCATTTAAAATCAAGCTCACAGTTTCTTCTTCCATCGAATTCCTGAGCGAAAACTAGCCGCAGCTTAAAGTTAGTGAAGTGCAAGAGGAGTGATGATATAAAGAACAAGAGCTTCATCTAGAAAAATGAACACAAGCCAATCACTGTATGTTTCTAGCGTGCTAAGTTTGATATAGCATATCTTCTATATATGATTTCAACCTTTATTTCAGTAATGTCCAAATGCATCAGAGCATAAAGTGAGCTGGGATCGTCTTAAGGAACAAAATTAAATTTCCATTTTTGTCTTGACTAAACTGCATCAAATAGCACAAGACAACAAAATTTCTTCCAATTAGCATGCTTTTAGCACATGAAATTATCAATGCAAAAAAGGAATACAAAAGTAGCAAGAAGAAGGTTATGCACAACACCTGATTCTCTAAATTATCTATGCCTACAGAATTAGATAATTCGAAATCCGGTTTCTATAGATCTCCAACAACAGCATGTTATGGTTTCCATCATGAAATAAGCTCAATATCAGATACAACAAATTTGAAAATATTCATTTAAAACTTTAGGATTTTCATTCCTCTACAATTAAATTATTAGTCTGCAAGATAAAAAAAAAAAGGGTTGGTTTGATTCAACAGTGAAATCAGCTCAATATCAGTGAAAATTGATTAAAAAACTACCCTCCAAAGTCTCTGTATTTCGCAGTTTCTAGGCAAAACACTGTCTTGGTTCAGTAAAAAGGGATGTGTTCTTTCCATAGTTCGTGTAAAACAACCAAGCAAAGTTTGAAAACATCGCTTCCCTAGTGAAAATACATCCCCGCCTCATACTTTATCAATTGAGAGCAAAAGAAATGACCATCTCTTCAACCATCGTGATCATATATATTGAAAACATGATAGACCAGCTTCGACAATATGACTATCCCATATTAAATAGCATAGCAGTACAAAAATGCATTGCTTCCCTAGTCAATCACTACCCTCTCCTCAATGCAAACATGTACAATACAGTACTGAACACAAATCCAGGAGATGTTGTGTTCATCCCCCCCTAGATCCAGAATTCAATTTAACTTTATGTTTTATATGGGTTATTATGCATAAAACTACCACAAATATGAATCTTCGTCTATCTAGCTGAAAGTTTTCTGTGCCAGCTTTATACCAAGGCCACTTTTGAATAAGAAAATTCTTCGTTCAAAAAAATCTTGAGAATTCCCAAGCATCGTTGAAGCAAGCTCAAAACAATCATTTCTGATATCTTATTCAAGTTTTGTTCTTATCCAATATTGGAAACGACATACAATCTGGAGTCTGGGGCTTGAGAGAAGAAGTGTTCTTGGTCTATTGCCCCTTCTTCTACAGCCTAAAATGACTAATTGCAGACCCCCCTAGGACAGATGGACTTGAGAGTGGCATAAACATCTGAAACAACCAGATCTCTGATAATCTTATCGGTAGTATCAACCAGAAAAAGAGAAAAAACTAATCTTTGGAAGAACATGAACCAATAAACAGATGATAGCACCTCTCAATCCTTAAAGCATCTTGGTGCTATAATTACTCAGTCTAGGGTTTAGATTAACGAGGCAAACTTTTGCCGAGTTCTTAGTAAATAAAGATAGAAAAAAAAAACTCACAAAAACCTAATCTAGGTATATAACATCTATTATATATTTGATGAGACTTCTCTACCCTGATTTGGAAGCTAGAGCCCATTGTCAACATGAATAAAGTGAAAATTCTATAAAGAATTTAGGTTAACTGCATAGCTTAGCTTGAAGTATGACAAATTCAACTAATTGTACATATGATCAATGCACATATATGTAGAATCAAAGCAATGAAATGCAGCTAAGGTATCTATCATCAATCTGAAACCTGATTATGAATGTGCTTTACTTCAGAAATTGTAATGCGATTCAAAATCCAGCTACTCAGTAAACTGGAAAAACAAAGGATGAGACATAACTCTGCATAGATGATATCTAACAGCACAATTACGGCACACAGTTCCTCTAAGTTATAGAAACTAGATAGATTCTGCTCCTTTACTCAACTCGGAATTCATGACAAAAGAGGTGAACACAAAGTAAGTGCTGATTGCAAGAAATTTGGTAAAATCAAACAACTCAGCCGTGGAATAGATAGCTCTTTGACACAGCACTATATATAGAAAACCGCAACAAGGAGGAAAGTACATGAACTCAATAAAACAAGCATAATTACAACGTCCCATTGTACATGAACTACTGGACTCAATAAGAAACCAATTTTGAACAGGAAATCAACATGATTTGAAAAGTTTTATTGAGAAAAAAACATTTCTTTCAGATGGTGTAACCTAACGTCATATAGATGCTTTATTTCCAAGCATTGGAAGTCATTTTTTCTTCCCCTCAACTTCCATGTATATAACAAAATCATTTATATTGTTGCATCCACAATCTTCATAGTTTAATTTACTTTCCAATAAAATGTTCGCGATGATTCCTTCCTCGTTTATGCCAGCGTATCGTACAAAACATTGCTTGTACACTCTTGTGTGTTCGTTTGTGTTTAGAATGCTATAAAATGAGACTAGAGAAGAAAGTTTTGATTTGAGAAGATTTCTCCTAGGAAGCTTATAAGATAGAGATCATTGACTCATGCCTAACAATAGAACTATAGCTTGCATTAAGTTCTTAAGTGCAAGAGCCAACCAAAGCAGCTTGTTTTCATAAACAACCTGACTTGCCATGCACAGACTGGTTCAACATTGTGCATGGTACTGCATTCATGAATTTGGTCTGCCATTATAATTCTTTTAACATAAAAAATCAATGTTTTCATCTTGAACTTTGTTTTTCTTAAGAAAAGGGGCATCAGATCAGAAGATCAAACAGCATAATAGCGAACTACACTGCTAAAACTGATAGAGATGATGGTAATGGTTATAGGAATTATGAGCATATTTTAATTTACGGACAGAAAAAAAAACTCATGATTGTCTCTAGAAGTGAAAAAACTTCATGCCTAACTACCAAACCACTCAACTGATATCAAATTCATTAATATAGTACCTGTAAAACCTAAATTCTAGTCTGAAAACCCCTCTTGACATTCATTATTTTGACCGCATCAAGTCAAGTTGCTAAAAGTCTGTACAAATGGTCCTTCACTCTATCAAGTGCTAGCCAAAACCAAAAGGTAGTCTTTAATATTATTTCTCACGCTGTCCTTTTAAATTGTAGGATAGCATGATGACAAATAATTGGATGTCTAATCACATCTACTTAGTTTCTTTTTCGTAATTTGACAGGAACTCATGTCCTGCTACACACATTTTATATAGAAGTACTTCTCACAAGGAGGAAATAAAGTCCAGTCATTCAATATAGCTTCTGTTTAAGGACAAGATATATTCAAGAATATTATAGAAAGGAACCTTTAAGAGCACATCACACAAGTCAGTTCCTTTCACTGGTGGACTAAAGGGAAAAACAAAATCAGTAAGATTATTGTAACAGGAAAAAAATACCCTGCAAGTACAGACAGCCAAAAATTAGAACATCAGATGTTAAAGAATGACCGCGCGTTATGAGGACTGAACGAAGTCTTTGATCCACGAACAAAAACCCATGAATCTACCATTAAAGAAGCATAAAATTATTAATAACAAACTGTCTAGTACTTCATTTAGAGATCAGTGGAACTGCCTTCATGAAGTCATTAACACAACAGATTTAGATTAAAGAAGAATCCTCCATGCTATTAACTTTTATGCTAAACAATTTCGAAACCCTATTATATTGGCTCACACATCTTCCTTTAAAGCAACTGATGTGCAATCCAAGAACCCCTAAATCCCAATAAAAGCAAACTAGAGAGATTATTTTCCAAATCTAGCAAAAAAAAAAAACATCACTGAAGAACACACATAAAATTAGAAGAAACAACAGTACTGGTAAGTACATCTAGAAAGCAAAAACTAACATGTAAGAGAAAAGGAATGCTACCTGACTGCTGGAAACAGAAGCCGTCCGTTGCCCCCCTATAACCAAGCAAACAGCAAGCGCTTTAAAAACAACTAAGGGTGATTTACTACTTCAAATAATAAAAGCACAGGCCTTGGCAAATAACAAAGATCTTCCATAAAAGGAAGCAAATAAAGATCGAGAAACATCAGCTGGCAAAATTAACTACTAACCACTGAACATGGAAATTCCCCTTGGCATTCAACCCCTAAAAAAAAAAACAAAAATTTCCTTCGATAAATTACTTACCTTAAGGGAGCGAAATAATGCATATCTGCCCAGAAGAGGAAACAAAAACACTTTCCCATATTTGGCACCCTTATTTGCTGACCCTATTTTCAGGAGAGTCCCTTTTCTCCTACTGCAAGTACGAGTTCCAGGCACCAAAAAAATCCCCGAGTCCACAATACCCAAAATTTAAAGTGTACCAAAAACTGCATTAATTAGTTAGGTTAAACATCAGTAAAAACAGAAAAATCTGGATAGGCTGTCAAAATAAAATAAAATAAGCAGACCCAGATTAAGAGACAGTAGTAGCCACACATGCCCCTTACTCCTTAATTCCTTTACCTTGCATGGTCACCAAGAGATACAAAAGGATTAAAGAGGGAAGAAAAGCAGGAGAGTCTTGATGAATCAAAAGCTGGTGAAATATAATATTGGGAGCTCATTTTCAGATTCCAAAATACAGTTTTCCGTTAAATTTTGAACAGTAAACAAGCGTACTTCAAAGAGCACAAATCGTCCTCTCCTTCCAAAAAGAGGACCACCATAAAAAGCCACGCTTTCGAGCACCATCACTAGTTTTTTTTGTTGTTGTTGGTTTATATAAGAATACAAGCTCACACAAGTGAATGAAATTTGACAGGGAAAATTCTTCAAAAAAAAAACTATAACTATCTGATGTATGAAATGAACCCGCCAAAAAAATCATTCCATTTCTACAATTCTAGTTACCAGCCATTATAAAATAATTCCATTGCTTGAAAGAAAAGAGAGAGATGTCATATAGAGCAGATTTTTTATGGATGGGGAGGATGATGCGTCAAGCTTGCACTTGAGATACTTTATTCAGCTGCCCTTTCAGTCATAAAGAAAGCGAGAAAGACACAAGCGTGTGTTGTGATAAGGAAGCTGCAGAGAAAGAGAGAGAAAACACATACATCTAGAAGATAAGAAGGATCAGTTACAAGTGGAGATTATAATTGAAATAATAATAATAACACACACACACTGATCTAAGAAAGAAGAGGATAGGATAGTAGTTCTTTTTTCCTTGAAAGAAAAATAGAACTGAAAAAGGAAGGTTTAGTGGGTGCACGAGGAAACACTTGGAAGTGGAAGCTGACAGAAGAGATGTGAGCACACACCCTGCAATGGAATGCCTTCATACCATATACTTTCGTGTGTGCTCACTCTCTTCTGTCAGTCTTTCTTTTGTGTCCCTCTTTAATTTTCTGAACTAGAAAATGAATTATACTGGCAAAATCTAAGCACCCCATGAGGTCATCACTCAGATCTGGAACCACAGATGCACACATCAAGTTTTGTATACATCAAAACCAAGAGAATTGTTTAGCTGCACCATAAACTAACTAGGGTTTGCTCAATCACCCAAGGAAAACCCTGAACTTTCTTTGTTCTTCTTCTTCTTTGTTTTCTTTCTCTACTCGAGTGCGGCATAAGCACTTATTTGTGACAGAAACCTTTGTCCTCCAGAAGTTTTTAGGCGTGGCCATAAATAAGGAGGAGCAGCCTGGGGGGGGGGGTGGTGTTTTGTTTTGGAATGACTTGCTCATCGGTCCTCGAAGAAATTAGTTTTCTTCGACCAAAAAATGAATATGTAGTACTCTCAATTATTATGGATCAGATTCATGTGGAGGAAGCCAATCACATTGCAGGATTCACCCCAACAGTTAATTACTGGAATTATTCATTGCGTTTCAAATCTTGAAATCAAGTATTAAAAAAATTATTAAATTTGATAGCAAAATCATTTCAGGATGTGTTTACCATCAAATAAAAAACAATTCTGTGAATTGTTTTTTGAAAATCAACATTTTTTGAAAAAAAATCGACAAAATTTATTTTTTGAAATAATAATAATAGCACAATCATATCTAGAAAGAAAAATATATAAAACTTTCAGAAAAGAGTCAAGAACAAAAATTAAAAATAAAAAAAATAAAAATTAAAGTTAAAATATTAACAACAAAGAGGGTCAAACTGTGATTCTTGAGGGAAGAAAGAGAAAAGAAAAAAAAAAAGGTTAACTAATGACAAACCAGACAACCACTATCTACATGTGTCACACCACTAGAATGAAAACATGGCGACACTTCCATCAACATGGAAGACAAGCTTTTTTGAACGCTGAGAGATGTCGTACACACTGTTTGAAGGACGCGAACACCTCTCAGGCGTTGAAGAGTATACCACATGTGCCCCAACCATTTTTTTAATATATATTTGGTTAAATGTTATATTGCTCCTAAGATGACCTAATAATAATATTAAAAATCATTGTTAAAGGATGAAAAAACTCATTGACATCAATTTTAAAAGTTTTGCTTTTAAAGGTGATTTGATTATTTCATTGTCTTTTTTTATATATATTTTTTTAAATACCAAATTTTCATATATTTAAATTGATAATAACAAAAAAAAGCACTACAACAAAATTGAAATATACAAATGAAAACACCGATGAAATTTGTTTGTCGGTATATAACAACCTGTCAAACTAGTGACATGAATCATAGACTCTACAAGGTTTAATAATTTTATTTTTAAAAAATATTTTTTATTTAATTATATGATAAAAAATTGACACTAACTGCGAAGCAATCAAATATAATTTTTTAAAATGATTACAATTAATTGTACAAAAGAAAATGCTTTCTAACTTGAACACAGTAAAAACTAAACAATATTAAAATAATATATAAACAAGAATTTAATAAAATAAAATATCTAATTTATTTCAATTGAATAATTTTTTTAAAATTACATTTAAATTATTAGAAAAAAACAAGTTAGACATGTTGGCTTGGGTGGCCAACGCACTTGAAACTTTTGATTTCTTCTTCCAATTTAAATTAAATGAAACTTTGTCTGCTGTTGTAGATGACACATTGTAGTCTTGCCTACATTCTGGGAACTATAGGGATGGTCATAAACTTTAGGGTTTTTTGAACTAAAAATTTATTTTTAAAAAACATGTTTTCATCTAAAAATATATAATAAACACCATTAGAATATCTAAAAACCAATTTATCAATTTAAAAATTACAGTTTTGGTCTAAAAAATATAATATCCAAACTAAAATAACCAAAAAACAAAATTTAGAAAAATATTAAGGTTAAATCTCTCAAAAAAGCGCCAACACAATATTTTTTATTTTAAGGATTGTCATTTTTTTTCTTTTTTAATTTTTGTCCTCTATTTTTTAATATATTGCAAACAACAAAATCATTTTTGTTTTCACAAAATTAAGCACCAATTCACTGCCAATATTTTTTGAGATTGTGAGAATATTTTAAAAAAACAAACCGAAATAAATTATGAAATCTAATTCTCAATCATAAATAAAAAAACTAAAGAACAAAAAAAAATCAAATCATTGTATGAATCCACATGACTTGTGTTTGCATGAATAATAAAACCAAGAGGCCTTTTACATTTCTTAATATTTTAAATCATATTTGCAATCAACCTACTTTACACTTGAACCATTACACACACTAGTTATTTGATTTGTGTTTTGTTGGAGGGAGTTTTTATGTTGATAAGATCATCTCATAAATAACAAAATGAAGGTCTAAAAATAGCTTCCCTCCCTTCAATTAACTTTCTTTAGTTCCCAAAGTATAACCATTATAGATTCAAGCATTTATTAATTGGCTGTACATCTTTCCATTTCCTTAATTGTTTTTCATTTTTTTTAATATTTCTCATTAATAAATTTAATCTCTCTATAATAAGTATCATTAATAAGCATTTATTTTGGCTGTACATATATAACTTTTTATTATGTTTTTTAGTTTTTTTTTTCTGTTTTAAGTGAATAGTTTTTCTAGTTTATTTTTCCGATATTATTATAGTTTTGTAGGTTTTTTTTTATATAAAAGGTTGTGATAACTTTTTAGCAAGTGAAAACTATGATGAATAAAAATTATGTATTCTGAATCCCTCAAAATAATATTTTAATTTTTTTTTCTAGCAAAAAATTGGACATCCAAGCTTTTCAAATGTGTTTTTTTACATAAAGAAATTCTAAGTGCAAATCAAAACATTTATGTAAGAATCTAATTAAATAAATTGAGAACTATTATGTAAATAAATGAAAAAAAGATATTAACGATAAGTAAAAATAAAAATAAAGAAATTAAGAGACATATATATTTAGATATTTGATCTCGTAACATGGAAATATTTACTCGGTTGTGTTTACTATAAATTTGTTTATTAAAATTACTTTTTTATTCCATCAAATGATAATAAAAATATAAACACATATGAAATTGATTGAACAAAATAAAAGAAAAAACAAATTATGCAAGAATTCACATATTAGAAACATTATCAAAAAATAAATATTTTTTATTTTTTAAAATAAAGTTCATCTATATAAAACATAAAAAAAATAGATCATGTATATGAATAATATCTTAAAAAATTAAATACATACAAAATAATTTTTTATTCAATAAAATGATAATAAAAATATAAACACACATGAAATTGACTGAATAAACTAAAAGAAAAAACAAATTATGCAAAATTCACATATTATAAACATTATCTAAAAATAAATATTTTTTATTTTTTAAAATAAATTTCATCTATATAAAACATAAAAGAATAGATCATGAATATGAGTAATATCTTAAAAAATTAAATGCATACAAAATAATTTAATAAGCCTCTATTAATAAAAGATTAAATAAGTAAAATAAAAAATATTATAGAGGAGGGATGTTAATTGAAACATATATCAAATATTTTTTTTTTTAAAAGATATATTAAAAAATGAACCAAAATTATAATAAATAAATAAAAAGCAACGATAGCCTAGGTACCACAAGCGCATTTAAAAGAAATAAGAAGTATACATGACTCGAGTCATAGCCTTGATCAAGTTTAATAAGTTAATTTTAGTTTAATTAGATGATACAAAAAATAGGCAATGATAATAAATGAAGAAAATGTTTATAAAAATAAAAGATCACAATAACTTGAAAAAAATAATCTTTGAAAGTATAAAACTGGATAAAAAAATTAGTCTAAGTCAACTTAAGGTAGCGTGATAGATATCTAACCTAGATAATAAGGGGCAAGCCAACCTCGGTTTAACCCGCAAAAGTTGTGGTCCAAGTCATCGTATTTGGAAAACCTAATAGAAAAGAAATAAAAGAAAACCACAAAACCAATCTTTTTTGAAAAAAAAATCAATGTTGAACAATGAAATTTAAAAATAAAATAAGCAAAAAAAAATGATGTTGACTTATGTTAATTTTTCAAACTCGTGACCTGAGCATTAGACCGGAAGCACCATATATGGAGAAATTGCGAAGTTCAATCCCCATCAAATCAAACACTAGAGGATGAAATTAAAAAAAAAATCAATTACACAAAAGAATCCAAGATAAAGAATGACAATTAAAAGAAAAAGGATGAAAATCATAATAAAAAATAAATTAATGGGCAACCTAAAGTTTTTTAGTGGAGGGTTAAATTAAAAAAGTAAAAAAATAGTTTTTATTATAGCAATGAATAGTTTTTATTGTGTATCCACATTAATCTTTACAGTGTTTTTTTTTCCATGCAAAATAAATTTTTACATATATAAGATTTTGCTTTCATGTTAATAGATGATTGGTTGAAAAAGAGGACAAGTAGGTATCCTTTGGTTTTTTTTTTTAGAATAGATGAGAAAAAAGTAATTGATATAGAGTATGAGACAAAGATGAGTTATATTTGGTAATGATATACAAGATAAAATGAATATTCTTATTTTCTATTTAGTTTATAAGAGACTAGACAAAACATGATGCAAAAATGTTTGTTTTACTTTTAATATGTGTTATTAACTTATTATCAACTTGCAATATTTAAACGATAAATATAATTATTTATCATTATTTATGATTGGTTTAATGATCCTTATATGGCATTTAGGCCCCGTTTGTTTGTTGGAAAATAGTTTTTTTTTTAAAGTGAATTCCGGAAAAGTGAATTATTTTTTGATGTTTGGTAGTGTAATGGAAAATAAGTTAGAAAACACTTTCCAGTGTTTAGTTATGTCATGAAAAATAAACTGGGAAATAACTTATTAATGTTTTATTTTTTTCAAGTTTATTAAAATAATGAGGAACAAATCTTACAAATTAAAAAGTACTTGAATGAGAATGAAATTGAAAAAAATATAATTTCATAAATTATCTCAAATAAAATAAGTAACAATCAAAAGAATAAGGATCAAATTTGATAGATAAAAAATTTCAATTAAAAAATGATAAGGAAAAAAAAATAACAATTATAAAAATGAGGACCAAAGTTAATATAAAAATTAAATTTTAAGGGATGCAATTGAAAGATAAATATTCAAAACAAAATATATATATATATAGCAATCAAAAGTTTGAGGATCAAATTTGATATAATCAGCAAATAATATGACAATTCTAAATTTTCACAACTTTCGGAAAGTGTTTTCTGCCCAAAATAAAAAAAATACTTTCCTGGAAACCAAGCCAAATTTTTCTTTGACTGGAAAGTGTTTTTTGTTGACCGGAAAGTATTTTTCATTGATCAACTTGTCTAATAGCAAACAAACACAAGAAATTTAAAAAATAATTTCTCAAAAACTATTTTTCAAAAAACAAACACGCCCTTAGTAACCAAAAAATGAAGGGAGTGGAGAGCTGGAACAAATATATAACAAGAACTGGAATTCCTTGAGGATTCTTGAATGGCGCCAACCTAACTATAGTGAAATTCCTTGATTAATAAGATCTAAAATATTTATTGATCCCAGGTCTAATAGTTTTTTTTTTTTTTTTTGAAAAACTCTATTTATTCTAGTATGTGAATGGCTTGTGTGCCTATATTTTTTGAGGATTTTTTTTTATGACGGAAAACAGACATCTATATAACAAAAGAACAAGAGCATTTGGGGGATGAATTTTCCTTTTCTCCAATAAATAGGAGTTCCTAGGGCATAACTCTACGCATCTCATACCTCTTTTTATGCTTCCCCTTGAGAGGGTTCACAAGCATATATATTCGCTAGCTTATTCTAATAAATAAGATCAGAAAAATGAATGCT